>OCZA010000036.1_pt1 | contig 41583 bp, 40 predicted proteins | sample 1539021 | NCBI WGS metagenome assembly OCZA01 (sample SAMEA2619376, study PRJEB22493) | marine metagenome | biome: marine biome (ENVO:00000447); feature: surface water layer (ENVO:00002042); material: "saline water (ENVO:00002010), including plankton (ENVO:xxxxxxxx)" | depth 5 m | reverse complement strand
TTAAGCTTTAAAAATCAAACAAAAATAATTGAAAGTGACTTGAAATATTTAAAAATAAATTACAATAATGATTATCAGAACTTTATAAATAAAGAAATACTCCTTACAAAAGAAATTAATCAATTACAAATTAATGAATTAAATAATTATAATTTTGTAGATAATAAAAAAATAATTAAGTTTGACAGAAATGAATTTGATGACTTTACAATAATAAAGGTCAATTATGTTCAATCTAAGTAATGAGACAGATTATAAACTTTTATCTAAAACAAAAAACTATTACAATTTTTTTATTTTAACTGTTTTATTACTTTTTGTTGCTATTTTTACACGACTAATTTTTTTAAGTCTTGATAATAGTAATAGTTATTTATCAAGTGTAAGAGTTTCAAGTCTTAATGCCTTACCCTCTATTTATGATTATAATAAAAATACTTTAGCATACTCTGATTACAATTATTCGGTTAAAAATATAAAAAATAAAGTTAAATATTTAAAAAGAAATGTCCCACTTAATAATATCTTAGAGTTAATATATAAAGGTGATCCTTATATTAAATATGAAAAAATTCTTACTAGGAAATATCCTTACAGTACTATTATAAATAATATGATTGGGCATACAAATATTGATCATCAAGGTGTATCTTTAATAGAAAAATTTATAGATAAAAATAATAACGATGTTTATTTATCTCTAGATATTCGAGTGCAAAAAAAAATATATGAGTCTTTGTATAATGATACCAAAAATTTAAATCCAGATTACGCTATGAATGTTTTAGTTGATTTAAGTAGTGAAGAAATTGTCAGTAATGTTTTTTTAGATAACAGAGAAGTTAATAGATTTGATCAAACTTTATTACCTTTGAAGGATCTAAAATTTGATTTTGGATCTGTTTTTAAAACATTTACAGTTTATTCTGCTTTAAAAAACCAAAAAATAGATCTAAATGAATACTTTGATGTCGATCAACCTGTTTATATCGGAAATAAAGTAATTAATGACTTTCCAAGGAATAGTAAAATTCCTATGCAAGTAGCAGATATTTTAAAAAAATCCTCTAATAGGGGAGCAATTTTAATTAGAAGAAATTTAGATTGTCAAAATGAATTTAAATTTGATTTAGATCAAATAGGACTTTTAAAATCAACTAAAATTGGTTTTGGGATGAAATCTGTCGAACCAACTATTAATAATTTTAGAGGGAGTTATTGTGATAATATTCCCTTTGGCTACGGTTTATCAATTTCTCCAATACAATTAATCAATGCATATGGAAAAATAATTACTGGAAGAGAAAATTTTGAGGCTTCTTTTGAAAAACAAGAAAAACAAAAGGAAAACAAATATAACAAAATTTCAAATACCATTAATAATCTATTATTTTATGCAAATGAGACTAATAACGATCTCTATAAAAACTTTTTAGTAGCAGGTAAAACTGGAACAGCAGATCAAACTATCTCAAAAAATGAAAAATTTCAAAACGTTACTTATATAAGTTTTTTTCCATACAACAATCCAAAATATTTAAATTTTACCTTTATGCAAAACCCAAAAGAGAAATATGGTAAATTCATGACAGCTGGTAATACAGTTAAACCAACTTTTTATAATCTTCTAAAAGAGATTTATATGTACCTAGACTTATCTATAATTAATACTAAAAGCACAGATATTTAATGAATTTAGATGAATTAAAAGATAAGGGATATAAAATTGTTACTAACTGGCAAGAATGTAATAAGAAGTCTATTTTTCTATTTAATAGTAATAATAATAGTAAATTTATTGATTATAAAAAATTAGCAATTAAAAAAAATTGTAAATTTATTATTTGTAATATTAAATTCAAAAAAGATATTAAACAAAACCTAATCAATTATTTTTTTTATAAAAATCAAAAAGATTTACAGAATATTGCTAAAATTTTTTATAATATTAATAATCTTAAAATTATTTTTGTAACTGGTACAAATGGTAAAACCTCAATTGCATACGGTGCAAATAAATTGTTTAATATCAATGCGATAAAGTCTTGTTACATTGGTACATTAGGTTTCTATATCAATTCAAAAAAAATAAAAAAACTAAATAATACTACACCTTCATATTTTGAATTACTCAATTTACTTCAAATTGCAAATGACAATTATGTAAAATTTGTTTTTATGGAAGTTTCTAGTATTGGTTATAGTTCAGGAAGGATTGGAAATTTAATGTATAATTATGCCATTCTAACTAACTTAGAGTCAGATCATTTAGATTATCATAAAAATATTAAAAATTATCATTTAGCCAAAGTAAATTTAATAAAAAATCATAAACTAAAAAACTCAATTTTATTTATACAAGACGATAAATTAAAAAATAAATTTAAAAGTTTTAAAAGTAAATTATTTACTCAAGGTAAATTCTTATCTAACCATAAAATATCTGTAACCCAAAAAAAAAATGACAAATTTCAAATATCTACAAATAATTTTTTATTTAATATTAGTTCTTTTAATAACTTTATGGTCAAAAATATAATTACTATATTGATGATTTATCACAATATCACAAAACAATTCCCATTAAAAATAAGTAATTCTTTATTTCCACCTGGTAGATCTGAAATCATTTTTAACAAAAAAAATAAAGTGATAATGATTGATTATGCTCATTCAAAAGATGCTTATGAAAATTTGTTAAAAGAACTGCCTTCAAATAAAAATATAATAATTGTATATGGCTGTGGAGGAGATAGAGATAAAACTAAAAGACCACAAATAGCTAAAGTTATTTCAAAGTACACAAACTTACAGATTATAACTGATGATAACCCAAGAAGAGAAGATCCAGCAATGATTAGAAAAACTCTGATAGAACATTCCTTTAATCCAATTGAGGTACCTAATAGAAGAAAGGCTATTAAAATTGGTATTAGTTATATTAAAAAAAATGAGGGTATTTTGATAATTGCTGGCAAAGGCCATGAAGACACACAAACCTATAAAGATAAAAATTATATTTTTAATGATAGAGTAATTTCATCTAATTATGCAAAAAATCTATAAAATTATTTATGATTTAAAATCAAAATATAATAGCAACATAGTTTTTGATACAAGACTTATAAAAGAGAATGATATTTTTATAGGTTTAAAAACAGATAAAAATGACGGCAACTTATATTATAAAGATGCTCTCAAAAAAAAAGCATCTCTGGTAATTGTCAACGTAAAGACAAATCATTCCAAATTAGTCTATGTTAAAGACTCTCAGTTATTTATAATAAAATTTTGTAAATATATATTAGACAATTACAAAGGTAAAATTATCGCTATTACTGGTTCTGTTGGAAAAACAACATTTAAAGAGAATATTTATCATATTTTAAAAAATAATAATTTTAAAACATACAGATCATATAAAAATTACAATAATATTCAGGGTTTGCAATTTTCTATTATGAATATGCATTTAAACACTGATTATTCTGTATTCGAATTAGGTATTAATAACTCTAATGAAATGACTAAATTAATTAAAACTTTACAACCACATTATTGCTTAGTGACAGGTATCGAAAATTCTCACATTGGAAATTTTAGAAATTTTAATCATTTAATTGATAACAAATTAAAAATATTTAAGTCAAAAAGACTTATAAGTGGTTTAATTAATTATAACTACAACTCTCATTATATTGAGAGCAAAATTGACTCAAATGTTCACCTCATAAATGTTGATAATTTAAAAAAAAATATTCTAAAAAGAAAAAAAAAATATGCAGTAAATTTTACACTAAATAAAAATAGATATTCTATCGAGTCATTTAGAGGAAGTTTTTGTATAAATATAGCTATAATTTCATTTTTGTTTTTAAAGACATTTGTGAAGAAAATTAATTTAAATATATTTTTTTATGAGGAGTCTATAATTGACTCTAGGGGGAATGAAGTCCCAACTTATATAAAGAACAAAAAAGTTATATTCTTCGACCATAGCTATAATGCCAGCCCATATTCACTTAATAAGCAAATTCTAATATTTAATCAGAGGAATATTAAACAAAAAGTTTACATATTGGGAGCAATGAAGGAATTAGGAGTTCAGTCAGATTTTTTTCACCTACAAATAATTGAATTGGTAACAAATTTAAATTTAAAAAAAATAATTTTCATTGGTGAAGAATTCTATAAATTTAAAAAAAGATCAAATAACTTTAATTTTTATAAAAGCTATATGCCTGCTATTAAATACTTAAATAAAGAATTTGATAGTATAAAGAATGTATTTGTTATGGGATCAAGATCAAATCAACTAGATAGGCTAATAAAACAATATGTTAAGTGACTTATTATACTCACTAAAAGAGACAGAATTTTTCTTTAATTTGTTTGGGTATATTTCCTTTAGATCAGGTTTATCTTTAGTTACTTCATTTTTTATAGTTATAATTTTAATGCCTCACTGGATTAGATTTCAAAAAAGTATTTTTCCAAGTGGGCAACCTATTCGAAATGATGGCCCAGATACACATTATCATAAAAAAGGAACTCCAACATTAGGTGGAGTGCTAATACTGTTTTCAATTATTTTAAGCTCAATATTATGGACTTCAAATTTCTCAAGTTTTAATTACATATTAATCCTGACTTTAACACTATTTGGTCTTATTGGCTTAGTTGATGATTTTCAAAAAGTTAAACTAGGAAAGGGGATATCTTCTAAAACTAAATTCTTAAGTCAGTTATTAGCTACATTAATTATTTATTTTACAATTAAATATAATGGATTTGATTTAAACAAATTTAGTATTCCTTTTTTAAAAGATGTTTCCATTGAACTTGGTTATTTATATTTTGTATTAATTTTACTTATTGTTGTTGGCTCAACAAATGCAACTAATTTAACAGATGGTTTGGATGGATTAGTCTCTATGCCTTTGATATTTGTTTTCCTTACATTTGCTATATTTGCATATGTATTAGGAAATATAAATTTTTCTGACTATCTTTTAGTAAATTATATGAAAGGCTCGGGCGAGATAGTAATTTTTTGTACTGCAGCAATTGGATCTTTACTTGGTTTTTTATGGTTTAATTCGAGCCCTGCTTCTATTTTCATGGGAGATACAGGATCTCAATCGTTAGGAGCTTCATTAGCAGTAACTTCAATTTTACTAAAACAGGAAATAGTATTGGCTGTAGCAGGTGGTCTTTTTGTAATAGAGACAATATCAGTGATGCTACAAGTTACATATTTTAAAATAACAAAAGGCAAAAGATTATTTTTAATGGCACCTTTACATCATCACTACGAAAAAAAAGGAATATCAGAACAAAAGATTGTGATTAGATTTTGGATATTAAGTTTTCTTTTTTGTCTGTTAGCCTTATCACTTCTAAAAATAAGATAATTGATAAATTTAAATAAAAAATTTTTAATATATGGATATGGCATAAGTGGTAAATCAATAGAGAGATACCTTAATAATAAAAATTGTAATTATAATATCTATGATGATTTTAAAAAAATCACTAATAAAAAAACTATAAATAAAGATTACTTACATAATAACATTAATGAATATGATTATTTTATTGTTTCCCCATCAATTAAAATTAATAAAAATCATCTTTTATATAAATATAAAAATAAAATTTTAATTGATTTGGATTTTTTAAGTTTGGAGTTATCCAAACAGAAAATAGTAGGAGTGACAGGCACAGAAGGTAAATCTTCAACTTGTTGCTACCTAAAAGAGATACTATCAAAAAAATATAATACAGAGATTATTGGAAACTTTGGTAATACTATCTTAGACAAGAAAGATCTTATTAATTATTTATCCAAAGTTGATATTTTGATTATTGAATTAAGTTCATATCAATTAGATAAAGTAAAATTTTTAAAATTACATTATGCAATTATAACAAATATATTCAGCGATCACTTAAATTATCATAATAACATAAAAGAATATATTAATTCAAAATTTCGAATACAAAATTTATTATATAAAAATTGTAATTTGTATTTATCAAAAAAATTATTTTTAAAATATCAAAGAAATTTAAAAATAAATAAAAAAAGATTGGTTTTTATAAATGATAGGATATCTATAAAAAAGGATCTTGTTGATTATATTAAGGAACTTAATTTAAATTCTATAAGTAAATTAGTTCATAATATTGACCCAAAAATAAAAATAGATACTAGTTTAGTATCCAATGAATTAAATTATAGAAATCAACTTATTTATAATTTAAATAACTTAAAAATATATAATGACAGTAAGTGTACAAATTTAAATAATGCTATTTTTAAAAATAATTTAATAAATAGTTCAAGAAAAATATTAATTCTTGGAGGAAAATTCAAAAAACAACTAAAGAATACAAAATTTAATATTTCTAATACATTGGTTTTAATATTTGGCAATCATACTAATTTATTTATTGACCATTTAAATTTTATTAATTCAAATTATTACAAATTTACAAATCTCAATGAATTAGCGAAATTTTTAAGAGTAAATTTAAAAGTTAATAAATACAATTATGTTTTGTTCTCGCCAGGAGGTGAGTCATTTGATTATTATAAAAACTATTTAGATCGTGGAAAACATTTTAATAAACTTATTAAAAAAGTATTAATTTGAAAAATATATTATTTAGAGATGATCAAAGTTTATTAGGATCTAACTGGTATGTTTTATCAAAAAAACTTTTTATAATACCATTTATACTATCATTCATAGGTATTCTTGCTATTTATTCTTTAATAGGTACTGAGTATCCAATTTTACTTATTTTTAAACATATTATTTTTTTATCTATTTCTTTAGTGGTTTTAATATTTTTATCATTGCTTCCAAAAAACGAATTAAGAAAGATTTTAAATATTATGTGTATATTTTTTACTATTCTTTTATTAATAGTACCAATTTTTGGATATGAAATTAAAGGTGCAACTAGATGGATAAGCTTTAATTTTTTTTCTATACAACCATCCGAATTACTTAAAGGACCACTTGTATGTATGTTTTCTTGGTTTTGTTATTTATATATTAAGACTAATAATAAGTTATATTTATTTATTAGTTTTATAATTATTAGTTTAGTTATAACACTTCTCCTTCTTCAACCAGATATAGGTACTTTATTAGTATACATTTCAATTTTTTCTTTGATTTTAATTTTGTATTTTAGAAATCTAAAACTTTTTATTTTATTGGGTTTTATAGGTGTGTTTTTTTTATTAATTGCATATTTTTCATTTGATCATGTTGCTTACAGAATTGACAACTTTCTAGATGGAGACAATACTCAAGTTTCAAAAAGTTTATCAGCAATAAAGACAGGTGGAATTTTTGGTGTAGGTCTTGGTGAAGGACAACTTAAATATTCAATCCCTGAGTCTCATAATGACTTCATATTTGCTATTTTAATTGAAGAATTTGGTGTTTTATTTGGTTTATTTGTATCTTTTCTCTATCCAGTTTTTTTTATTTTAGCTAGAAAATCTATTTTAAGTCCATCAAATTTATTTATTTCAAATACTATATTTAGTTTATGTTTTTTGATGTGTCTGCAAGCATTTGTAAATATTGGTTCCTCCATAAAATTAATTCCTCCAACAGGAATGACTTTGCCATTTATTAGCTATGGAGGCTCATCAATGCTTTCTTATGCGATAATATTTGGTACAGTCATCAACTTTAGTAAAAATGAAGAGAGTACTGCAAATAATTCATAGTGAAGTTGCCGATATAAGTGTTATTTCAAAATTTTTTCAAAAAAATCATCATACTTCAACAATTTTTTATAAAAATTTAGTTTTTTTAAAAAAAAAAGAATTAGATAAATTTGATTTATTTATATTTCACGGAGGTAAACAGAGTGCAAATAGTAAGTCAAAGGCTATTGCATATGAGTATAAATTTCTAAAATATATAATTAAACTTAATAAGCCAATTATCGGAATTTGTTTAGGTGCTCAATTGATTGCAAAAATTTATGGATCAAAAATATCAAAAGCAAAAAATAAAGTATTTGAGTGTGGTTATAAAAAAAATTTAAAAAATAATAGTAAAGTTTTCAAAAAAAACTTATCTTTTTTACAATTTCACACAGAAGGTATTTCTCTCAATAAAAATATGGAATTATTAGCTAAGGGTATTTTGTATGATGTTGATTCCTTCAAAATTAAAAATAAAAATATTTATGGTTTTCAATTTCATCCTGAAGTTACAGCTCATACTATAAAAAGATGGCATGATATAGTTAAGATTAAATACCCTTATATAGATAATTTAAATAAAATAATGAAAGACTTTAAAAAATATCAATTTCAAAATTATAATTGGTTTCAAGGGTTTTTATTAAAACTTTTAAAATGATAAATATTATTTTTTCACAGGAGTATAAAAATCATGATACTGGTAATCATCCAGAGTCCATAGAAAGAATCAAAGTTGTAAATAATTTAATAAAAGAAGAGTATTCAAAACACAAACATATTGAACCAACTATTGCTGATAAAAAAATAATTTCTTTAGTTCATGACTTAGAATACGTAAATAAAATTTATGATTCTATTCCAAATTCTGGATTTACTTATTTTGATCCTGACACCATAGCTAGTCCAAATAGTTTAAAAAGTTACCTTTTAGCAGTGGGGGGTAGTGTTGATGCAGTAAAATACATTTTAGATAATAAAAACAAAGGTGTTTTCTTCTGTGCCCATAGACCACCTGGTCATCATGCTGAAAGTAATAAAGCCATGGGTTTTGGTGTATTTAATAACGTCGCTGTATCAGCTCAATATGCATTAAACTCCGGGAAATTTAAAAAAATCTTAATTGTAGATTTTGATGTGCATCATGGAAATGGTACACAACATATTTTTGAAAATAACCCTAATATTTTCTACGCCTCAAGTCATCAATATCCCTTTTACCCTGGTACTGGGTCATTTAACGAAGTTGGCGTTGGAAATATATTCAACTGCCCTTTGCCAAGTGATTGTGATTCAAGTTCTTTCAGAACCTTATTTAGAAAAAATATTATTGATAAAATTGATACTAAATTTGATTTGATATATTTTTCTGCTGGTTTTGATGCACATAAATTAGATCCTTTAGCATCTATAAATTTAGAAGATAACGACTTTTATTGGGTGACAAAAATTGTATTGGAAAAATTTGCAAATAATGTTCCAATAATTTCTGTCTTAGAGGGTGGATACGATATGAAAGGTTTATATAACGGTTTAAATAATCATCTTAAAAAATTAGTTGAATACTCAAATGAATAAAAAAAAAGAAAATAATTTTGAAAGTGCACTAAATAGATTAGAGGAAATATCTGATTTATTAGAAAATGAAGATACTCCTCTTGAGGATAGTATTAAATTATTTGAAGAGGGAATAGAGTTAAAAGAGTTTTGTGAAGAAAAACTGAAATCTGCAAAACTTAAAATAGATAAAATTGTAAAGAAAAATAAGTCTTTAAGTTCATCTGAATTTAAATAACTTAAAATTCAAATGTCAATTTTAAGTAAAATTAATCTCCCTAAAGATTTAAAAAAATTATCCTTTAGTGAATTACAAAAACTAAATGATGAATTAAGAGATTATACAATAGAAGTAGTCTCCAAAACAGGAGGTCATTTAGGAGCTAGCTTAGGAGTTATAGAATTAACAACAGCATTACACTATGTTTTTGATGCACCTAGAGATAAAATTATTTGGGACGTAGGACACCAAACATATCCTCATAAAATTCTTACAGGTAGAAAAAATAAAATACACACTTTAAGAAAGAAAAATGGATTATCTGGTTTTACAAAAAGATCTGAAAGTATATATGATCCTTTTGGTGCAGCACATAGCTCTACTTCAATCTCTGCTAGTTTAGGAATTACAGCTGCAAGAGATATCTTAAATAAAAATTTTGATGTCATCAGTGTTATAGGTGATGGAGCTATCAGTGCTGGTATGGCTTTTGAGGGTCTAAATAACCTAGGTCATTTAAATAAAAACTCTCTCATTATCCTTAATGATAATGAGATGTCTATTGCTGAACCAGTTGGTGCAATGAGCAAATATCTTGTAAAATTATTGAGCTCAAAATCTTATGAGAGTTTTAGGGATATAATTAAAAATTTTACTAAAAGACTTCCAAATGAAGTTGGAGAATTTGCAAAAAAAACTGAAGGATATTTTAAAGGTTATCTGACAGGTAATACTCTATTTGAAGAATTAGGTTTAAATTATATAGGTCCTGTAGATGGTCATAATTTAAAGCTATTGGTTCAATTGTTTAAAAAATATAAGAAAAAAGAACTTCATGGACCTGTTTTCTTACACTTGATAACCCAGAAAGGGAGGGGCTATAAACCTGCTGAGGAATCTAAAGATAAATTTCATGGAGTATCGTCATTTGACGTTAAAACAGGTGTTCAAAACAAATCAAAAGTCGTCACATACACAAATGTTGTAAGTGACACTCTTTTAAAATTAGCAAAAAAGGATAAAAAAATTGTTGCAATAACAGCAGCAATGCCCTCAGGAACAGGCTTAAATAAATTTCAAGAAAAATATCCTTTAAGATTTTATGATGTAGGAATAGCTGAACAACATGCTGTTACTTTTGCAGGAGGGATGACTACTGAGTCTATAAAGCCTTTTGTTGCAATATATTCTACGTTTCTTCAAAGAGCATATGATCAAGTTGTTCATGATATTGCCATACAGTCTTTACCTGTTAGATTCTTGATTGATAGGTCAGGTTTTGTCGGAGCTGATGGAGCTACACATGCTGGATCTTTTGATCTTAGTTACTTATGCTGCCTTCCCAATTTTATTGTTATGGCTCCCTCTAATGGAGAAGAGTTAAAAAATATGATTAAATTAGCTCAGTCTATAAATAATAAACCTTCTGCAATAAGATACCCAAGAGACTTTGCATATGAATATAATAATAATAATAATTTTCAAAAAATATTAATAGGAAAAGGTAAGATATTAAAAAAAGGAAAAAAAATTGCTTTTCTTAATTTGGGCACAAGGTTAAAAAAAGTTTTAGAGATTAATGAAATGATAAAAAATCATCATAAATTAAATTGTACTGTAGTAGATATGAGATTTGCCAAACCAATTGATGCTAAATTGATACAAAATCTAAACAAAACTCACGATATTTTCATTACTATTGAAGAAAATGCTATTGGTGGCTTTTCTAGTCAGGTAAATGATTTATTAATTAATAAACTAAATAAAACTCCAAAAATACTAAACTTTTTTATGAAAGATGAATTTATTGACCAATCTGATATTGATGATCAATATAATAAATCTGGAATTTCAAAAGAATTAATATTTGATAAAGTATCTATGCTTTTAAAGTGATTTAGATTTATTTATTAAATATAGATCTGCCAATACAAAATTTGTCATTGCTATACCAACAGGTACTGCTCTTATACCAACACAAGGGTCATGACGACCAATAGTTTTAATTTTTGTCTTTCTCAAATTTTTAGTAATAGTTTTTTTTTCTGTTAGAACTGAGCTCGTAGGTTTTACTACATACCTAAATACAATATCTTGACCAGATGATATCCCACCTAAAACGCCACCTGCGTGATTAGTATCAAAGCTTATATTTTTTTTATTAAGATCCATTTGATCAGAAGCATTTGTTCCATCTAAATTTACGAGATTAAATCCACTACCAAATTCAATTCCTTTTACTGCATTAATACTCATAATTGCCTTTGATATTTCTGAGTCAAGTTTTTGATAAATTGGTTCCCCAATGCCCACAGGACAATTGGAAACTCTTACTTCTATTATTGCACCAAGTGAAGAACCATTTTTGCGGTGAAACAAAATTAATTCTTCCCATTTTTTTATAATTGTCTTATTAGGTGAGAAAAATGGATTTTTATTTATAAAGCTATTATTCCAGGATTTATCATTAATTTTTTCATTTCCTATTTGTATAACTGCACTTGTCACTTTTAATTTATTACTGCAAAACTTTTTAAGAAGTAGTTCAGCTAAGGCTCCAGCAGCAACTCTCATTGCTGTTTCTCTTGCACTGGATCTTCCACCACCCCTGTAATCATAATTTTTGTATTTCATAAAATAGGTATAGTCAGCATGTCCAGGTCTAAATTTATTTTTAATATCTGAATAATCTTTACTTCTCTGATCTGTGTTATGAATAATCATTGAAATAGGGGCACCTGTACTCTTACCTTCAAAGACACCTGAAAGTAGCTTAACTTCATCTTTTTCTTTTCTTTGAGTAGTATATTTTGATTGGCCAGGTTTTCTCAAATTTAATTTGGTTTGGATAAATTTAGTATCAATTGTTATTCCCGATGGAAAACCATCTACTACACATCCTATAGCCTCTCCATGGCTCTCCCCCCATGTAGTAAACTTTAATAAATTACCAAAAGAATTGTGTGACATTGTTTAATTATTTATTGCTAAACTCATTTAACAACCCTGCTACTCCTTCAGCTTCATCTACAGCTACCATTCCAACAGTATGATAACCGCAATCAACATGGTGAATTTCACCAGTTACGCCAGAAGAAAGGTCACTTAAAAGATACGCACCAGTATTACCGACATCTTCTAAAGTTACATTTCTCTTCAATGGAGAGTTAAGTTCATTCCATTTTAAAATAAACCTAAAATCGCCAATACCAGATGCCGCAAGTGTTTTAATTGGGCCTGCAGATATTGCATTGACTCTAATATTTTTATCTCCCATATCTACAGCTAAATATTTAACAGATGCCTCTAACGCTGATTTGGCAACGCCCATTACATTATAGTGGGGCATAACTTGTTCTGCTCCATAATAAGTTAAAGTCAAAATACTTCCTCCATCATCCATTAAATCATAACAATATTTACAAGACTCAGTAAATGAATAACAGGATATATTTAAACTATTTAAGAAATTTTCTTTTGAAGTATTTACATACTTACCTCTTAATTCATTTTTATCTGCAAAGGCAACTGCATGAACAAAAAAATCTAATTTTCCCCATTCATTTTTGATTTGATCAAAAGCTCTTTTAACTGAGCCTTCGTCACTTACATCACATTGTATCAATAGATCAGAACCAACAGATTTAGCTAAAGGGTCTATTCTTTTCAATAAAAGATCATTTTGATAAGTAAATGCTAATTCTGCACCAAATTTCGCACATTGTTGAGCAATACCCCATGCTATAGATTTATCATTGGCTACTCCCATAATTAGTCCTTTTTTATTTTTTAAATCCATTTTTTGCTAAAACTAATATAATACTCATACCATGTCAGATAAATTAAATCCAATTATTAAGTTTAAAGAATGGTTTGATTTAGCCACAGAAAAGGAGATCAATGATCCTAATGCAATGTGTCTTTCAACAGTTGATGATAATAATTCTCCTCATTCAAGGATGGTTTTATTAAAGGATTATAGCGATGCTGGTTTTATTTTTTATACTAACTACGAAAGCAACAAAGGAAATGATATTTTAAGAAATACCAATGTTTGCTTAAATTTTCATTGGAAGTCACTGCTAAGACAAATCAGAATAGAGGGCAAAGTTGAAAAGGTGTCAAAAGAAATATCTGATAAATATTTTAATTCTAGACACTATTTAAGTAGAATAGGTGCCTGGGCTTCAAATCAATCAAAGATTTTAAACTCAAGAAGTGATTTAGAAGATAAAATCGAATTCTACAAAGGTAAATATCCTGAAAGCAGAGATTTTCCTCGTCCAGATTACTGGGGTGGATTTATAGTCAAATATTCAAAAATAGAGTTTTGGGAGGATATGCCCCACAGAATTCACAAAAGAGAAGTGTTTGAACTAAATAATGATGATTGGGTTACCTATACCCTTAGCCCTTAAATTTTTTTTGAGTATTCACTCCATCGTTTCAATAAATCAGAACTAGATGACTCTTTGTGACTACCACCTATTCCAAACTTCAAATCAATATTGTATTGTTTAGCTGTTTCAAACTCTAAAATTTTAGAAGAGTCTGATCTATCTCCTCCATTAGCAAATATAATTTTATCATTTGAATATTTATTTCTAATTTTTATTAATAAGTTATTTGCACTTCCCTTATCATCATCTTCAAATTCCATAGTTTCGTTCACAACATTTAAGCTACTCACAACATATATTCTATGCTGGATATCCATAAAATAGTTACCTTTTTTATTTATCAACCATTTATTAGAATTTACACCAACTATTAAATAATTAGAAAACTTAAGACAATCTTTCATCATCATGATATGTCCAGGATGAATGGGGTCAAAACCACCTGATACGATACTTATTACTCTATTTTCCATTTTTTATAGAAGATAAATAGCTCTCTAACTTTAAATAATCATCGTTTGAAATATAATTTGGAGATACATTTAATATATCTTGCCAAGTTGCAAGATAATTTAAATTAACCTTCATTTTTGACATATTTTTTTTTGCATTAGGGTATATGCCATAGAAAAAAATTACATATATGTCTTTTACTTTGAGATCATTTTGTCTTAAAGCCTTTATGAAGTGTAATTTGCTACCTCCATCAGTAGCCATATCCTCAACTAAAATTGATTGAGAATTTTTTTTAAAATCCCCTTCAATTAGTTTTCCTTTTCCAAATCCTTTAGGGCTCTTTCTTATATAAATCATTGGGTTCTTCATCTTCTGGCAAAGAAATGAAGAGTAGGGAATCCCTGCAGTTTCTCCACCTGCTATAACAGTAGAGCTGCTTTTATATTTAGATTTAATTTGTTTACTTATCTCATTGATAATAATTTCTCTTTCTTTAGGAAAGGAGATAAGCTTTCTACAATCAACATAAACTGGACTTTTTTTACCAGAAGTTAAGGTAAATTTTTTTTTGAAATTAATATTAACACAACCAATACTTAAAAGTAAGTTTGCTATTTTTTCTCTATTATTTTTGATTTTGACCTTCGGCATTTTTCTGAACAATATTTAACATCATTCCATACTTTTTCCCATTTTTTTCTCCAATTAAAAGGTCTTTGGCAGACCAAACAGATTTTAAATTCTTTTTTATTCAGTTAAATTATCTTCTCAATTTCTTTATCTTCAAGATTACCATTAATAATGACAAGAGGACAATGTAACGAACTTGATTTTTCATATATCAATTTATCAATAAGAGGACCTGGCTTCCCAATATCCTTACTTGTTGCAAGTATAATGGTAGAGTTAGAGGAATATTTATTCAAAAAATTAACAAATTCATCGATTTCATTAAACTTAAATATTTCTGATTTTGCTTTAATTTTTGATTTTTCGAGTATGAAACTGTGCACTTCTTTATGTTTTAGCTTTTCAGTTTCAATTTGATCTTTATCTAAAATTTTCTCAGTTAATGATGTGAGCATCATACCCTCACTAACACTTTGAATGAAACTCACTGTTGTAATACTTGATTTAGTAACTTTTGCCCTTCTTACAGCAAACTTAACAGCAGTCCACATCTCCTCACTTTGATCAATTACTACAAAATAATTTCTATTATTAAATTTTTTCATTTTCTTCTAAATATTAGATTGGTTAATAAACTTAGCAATAATGATATTACAATTAAAATAAAAACGTAAATAAAAGACTCTTTTTTTAATAACTCTTCCAATTTAAATGAAATACCACCTTTTTTTATTATTAAATTTTTTGAAGACATTTTTATGATTTGATCATTTTTTAATTCATACATATAAACTTTAATATTTCCTGGTGATATATTATCTGGTATCAGAAATTTCTTTAAAAATAAATTTCCATTTAAGTTTTCAAGTTCCTCCTCAATATACAAATTTTTACTTTTCATTGCTTTTCTGATTTCATATAGCCTTACAGAAGGGTTACTTATTAGCGGATGTTTATCTTTTAAAGTCGATAATAGAAATATTTCATTTAAAGTTTTTTTTGGGGTGGTAAAGATAGCAAAAAAACTAGGTTGATTATTTAAACTTCGAGTTTTGTTGATCCATAAATAACCTTCTTTAACCTTAGTTGTTAATTTAGCCTCCTTATCTTCTCCCTCAAAAATAAAAATGATACTACTTTCTTTGTCTTTGTTGCCAAACAACACCACTTCTTTACCTAAAAAATTTGAATTTATTTCAATGTCAAATTCATCTAAAGAAAAATTAGATGCAAAAGTAATTTTAGAAAATAATAAAATAATTAAGACGAATTTATACATAATTGATAATAAATAGATTTTCAGGAGTTCTAAATAAATCATATGCTAAAAAAGAAGAAATAATTAATAACAGCATTCCAAATGTTACTTTTAAATTTTCTTGATCAAGTAAATCAACTATTCTTGATGCAACTGCAGCACCAACAGAACTACTAACGATTAAAACTAAAGCTAATACAAAATCTATATTTTGATTAATATAAATTTGCAAAAACAAAGACACAAAAGCTACTATTGTGATGTTAAATAGTGACGTTCCTATGACTGAAATTGTTTTCATTCCTAAAAGATAAATCATACAAGGTATAAGTATAAAACCCCCACCTATCCCAGTTAGACCAGTCAATACTCCAATAAGAAAACCTATAAATAGAGGAGCTAAAATACTTATATACAATTTTGATTTTCTATATTTAAATTTTAATGGAAGACCGTGTATCCAAGAATGCTGATGCAATTTAAATTTTTTATCTTTATGAACAATATTAACTTTTGCAGTTTCGTATAGAATAAAAGTAGCAGTAATGATTAACAGGACGATATATATGCTATTCAAATAATTATCTATTAAGCCAATATTTTTCAGGTTATTTAAGATTAACACTCCAAAAAATGTTCCAAATAATCCTCCAATAACCATTGTTACACCCATTTGGTAATCTATATTTTTTCTTTGAAAATGACTTACTACTCCTGTTGAAGTAGAAGCAAATACTTGAACAGTAGTAGTTCCAACTGCCACTGCTGGAGGTATTCCAACTAATATCAATAAAGGGGAGGATATAAATCCCCCACCAATACCAAAGAGTCCAGAAATAAAACCTATTCCAATACCAAGGGAAATTAATATATAAATATTTATAGATATTTCTGCAATAGGTAGGTAAAAATTCATATATTGTTTAAAAATATTATACTTAAAATTAATAAAATAAATTAATGATTAAATACACCTTAGCATTCGCGTGTTCAAGCGATGGTTTTATTGCGAAATACTCTGGAGATAATCCATTTGAATGGACAAGCCATGAAGATAAAAATCACCTAAATACCCTAATTAAGAATCATAAATGGCAGGTAATGGGTAGGAAAACTCATGAATTAAATCCTAATGACGCTAGATCAAGAGTTATCTTTTCAAGAAAATACCAAGAAATTAAACAAATCAAAAATTCTATTAATCAATTCTATTTTAACCCAGACTTTAATCAGTGGGAAGAATTTGAAAATCTTTGCCAAGAAAGTGTTTTAGTATTAGGAGGAACTAGCGTTCACGACTATTTTTTATATGCTGACTTAATTGATGAGATTTTTATTACTATTGAACCTCTTACATTTAATGAAGGTATACCAGCTTTTACATACATAAACTTTAAAGATTTAACCCCTTATTTAGAGGAAAGAGGATATCGTCATACTGAACAAAAAATTAATGATGGTGGGTCTTTATTAGTTAGTTTCTCTAAAACTTAAAAACTCAGTGTAATCATCTTTATCGTTTACATTAAAAAACTCAACTTTTTTATCTTTTGTAAAATTTACAAAATCAAATCCTATTTCATCTGCAAACTTCATAATTTTGTATCCATCATTGTTTAGAAGAACATTTTCTAAGTTCTTATAAATTTTTAAAGACCAAAAAGAAAACATTGGTTCAACAATATTATTAATTTTGGAAATATATGCATTGTTATTTTTTTTAGAAATTGAAAGAAAAATATCTATTAATTTAGTATTTATAATTGGTGCATCAGTAGGAAAAAGCGCAAACCATAGATCCTCATCTTTGTTCTTGTATAAATCTAGAGCGCTATGTAAACCAGCTAAGGGTCCTTTATAACCCTCAATTTTATCTTTAACGACTCTGTATCCTAATTCTTCGTACTTTTGAATATCCCTATTTGCATTTATAATAATTTCATATGATTTATCTTTTAGACTATTAGTTAAAATCTCAATAAAATTTTTGTTATTAAATTTTAAAAAACTTTTATTCTCATAGCCCATTCTTGAAGATTTACCCCCAGTCAGGATAACTGATATGAGTTTACTCATTGTCGGTATATCTAAAGTCGCCAGACAAAATATTAAATCTTTTACCTCTTATTCTACCAATCATTGTTAAATTTTTCTTTCTAGCTATTTCAACAGCCCAGGCTGTAAATCCTGAACGTGAGAGTAATATTGGTATCTCCATTTTAATGCACTTCAATACCATTTCACTAGTTAATCTACCTGTAGTGTAAAAAGACATTTCTTTAACATTAATTTTTTTCTCTAGTATCAAACCAGCGATTTTATCGACAGCATTATGTCTTCCTACATCCTCAAAATAGTAAAGAGGATTTTCCCCCTTACAAAGCACACATCCATGAATAGCACCAACAGATAAATACAAACTTGGTTCAGTATTAATTTTTTTTGATAAATTAATTAACTGTTGATGGTTAATCTTGATTTTCTTATTTAAGGAAATAGAATTTATTTCTTCAAACAAATCTCCAAATACAGTGCCTTGAGCACAACCAGAGGTATTTACTTTCTTTTTTAATTTTTCCTCATAATTTGTTTTGCTCTTAGTTCTAACAACTACTGTTTTTAGGTCTTTATGAAATTCAATTTTTTTTACATCCTCAATACTATTCAACATTCCCTGATTGAATAGATATCCAATAGCTAAATATTTTGGATAATCACCAATAGTCATGATTGTCACAATTTCTTGATTATTCAAATAAAGGGTAAGTGGTTTTTCTTCAATAATTGGAATTTTTGTTATTTCTCCTTTTTCATTAATTGATTTTTTTAATTTGAATAAGGATTTATTATTTACACTTGGTTTGATTAAAAAATCTGTCATATTTTTCTTGATTGTATTATGGTGACAAAGTGAAAACAATAGCTGTTATTGGTTGGAAAAATAGTGGCAAAACCACTTTGGTAAGTAATTTAGTAAAATTTTATAAAGAAAAAAAAATAAAAGTTGGTGTCGTAAAACATGCTCACCACTCATTTGATATTGATCATCCTAATACGGATAGCTATAAAATACGAAAATCTGGAGCATACAAAACAACACTGGTATCTGATAAAAGACTTGCTTTAATGGAAGAGAAAATTACACCAGATATACATTTAGGCAGTTTAATAGATCTCAATAAAGATTGTGATTTATTAATATTTGAGGGTTTTAAGAGTTATGATGAGTTAATTAAACTAGAGGTACATATAAAAAAGAATGATAAAGACTACCTCTACAAATCTATTAATAATGTAAAATACCTTGTTACTGATGATGATTTGGATCATCCAATACAAACCTTTAATCATAGTCAAATAGATAAAATTGCATCTGAGATATATAATGAAAATTCCTAAGTTAATATCATTCGAACTTGCACAAAAAATAATTATTCAAGAAAAAAAGAAATTATTTAAAGAAACTAGGGTTAAATTAGAGGAATCTCATAATGCGGTTGCATCAAGAGCAATTATTTCACCGATAAACCTTCCTCTACAAAATTCTGCAGGGCTTGATGGTTATATTATTTCAAATAAAAATTTAAAAAAAATATTGATATCGAAAAGATTACTTAACGCAGGACATTCATATAAAAAATTAAATCCCAAGTTAGCATATAAAATAAATACTGGTGCCATTATTCCACAAAACTTTCAAAATTTTATTTCCTTAGAAAATGCAAAAATTGAGGACAATAATTTAATAATCCAATATTCTAAAATTTCTAATAAAGATATTAAAAAAAAAGGAGAAGATTTAAAAAAAAATAAAATTTTAGTCAAAAAAAATGAAAAAATTGATTTTATAAAAATTGCATTACTTTCATCTGTAGGAATTACTAACTTATGGGCATACAAACCTTTAAATATTGGTGTCATATCTTCAGGAAATGAATTGATAAAATCTGGCAAAAAAATAAAAGACCATCAGGTTTATGACTCAAACAAAAATCAAATAATTTATTTTTTAAAGAAATTTAATATAAAAGCTAAAGATTTAGGTGTACTAAAAGACAACCAGTTAAAAATCAAAAGCTTTTATAAAAATAATCAAAATAAATTTGATATCATTATAAGTTCTGGTGGGTCATCATTTAGCTCTAAAGATTTTATATCATCTTTCCTAGAAGATCATACCAATCTACTTTTTAAATATGTAAGGATTCAACCTGGCCGACCAGTAATTTTTTCAAAATTAAAATCTAACTTTTATTTTTCACTTCCAGGAAACCCCTTAGCAGTTTTCATTAATTTATTTTTCTTAATAAGTTTATTTATAGATCCTTCTCGTAATAATAATTCAAGCATTACTAAATATTATAGATCTGCTTTTTCAGAAAATAAAAAATCTAATATAACAAAATTTTACCGCGTAAAATTATCTAAAAACTTATTACATACCCACAATTCAAAAGGATCGGCAAAACTAATCTCTCTTGCAGAAGCTGACGGGTTAGCTATCGTTCCAGAGGGTATAAATAAAATAAAAAAAGGTGAAAAGACTCAATTTATTGAATTTTAAATTTTATATTTACTAATTTTCCCTCTTTTTTGAGCGAGATTATCTTATATTTATTTTCTTCACAAAAATTTTTAAAGTCAAACTGTGATAAAGGGTCATCACTTTCTATAGTGAGTACATCATTTTTTTTTAGTTTTTTTATAAATTTTTCAGCTTTTAATACAGGTATAGGGCATTCAAATCCTTTAGTATCTAGATAATAATTCATTTACATATATATTTATTTTAAAAATCCATGGAAATAAAGAATTTAGAAATTATTTTAGCTTTAGACAGTGAGAAGCATTTCAATAGAGCTGCAGAAAAACTAAATATTTCGCAGCCTGCTTTATCTATGAAATTAAAGGCTTTAGAAAATGAAATAGGAGTTAGACTAGTAAAAAGAGGTAAGAATTATATTGGGTTAACTTCTGAAGGTGAAATTTTTAAAGAAAGATTTAAAAACATAGTTAAAGAATATTCTAATATAAAACAGTTAAGTACTGAGTTAAAAAATAATTTAACAGGAAATTTAAGAATAGGAGTAATTCCAACTGCTTTATTAGAGGTCTCTTTTTTGCTCAATAGTTTCGTCAAGAAATTTACTAATGTTAAATTACAAGTTATCTCTATGTCATCAAATGAAATTGATCGAAATCTTCATGATTTTAAATTGGATCTTGGTATTAGCTATTTAGAAAATGAGCCTATTTTAGGAGTTGAAAAAATACCCCTTTATAAGGAGACATACTACTTAATTTCTAAAAAAGAGGATCTAAAAGATAAAAAGAAGATTAAATGGCAAGAATGTGGCAATTTAGATTTATGTTTAATTTCAAAAGAAAATCAATTCAGAAGAATTTTAGATGCGGTGTTTAAAGAAAATAATATCAATCCTAGAGTTTTAATTGAGTCAAATTCGATGACACATATATACTCACACGTTAATAGTTCTGAATTCTCTACCATAATGCCATACATTTTTACTCAATCTTTTAACTACGATGAAAATACAAATTTTATTCAATTAGTTTCCCCTGAAATCATGCATAAAGTAGGTATTGTTCATATAGATGATAAAAGTCCCTCACCCATAAAAAATAACTTTCTAAAGTTCTTAAAAAGCTTTAATAAGTAATTGTTATCAATTAATTACTTATTGATAATTGATTCTTAATAAAAAATTACTACATTACACATAATGAAAGAAGACTCTCAAAGTAAGATTCATCCTGGTTCTGGTAGAAGAAAAGCACTTGAATTTAATAAAGGACGCCAAAGTGATGATCAGTCAATAGACGATCTTAAAAACCTTATACCAAACGACTATTTTAGACAAAGAGATATGTTAATTGAAAGTCTTCATTTAATTCAAGATCGATATAAGTGTCTTAAACCTAAACACTTAACTGCCCTGTCAGAGTTAACCAATTTACCTCTTACTGAAATTTATGAGACCGCCTCATTTTACGCTCACTTTGATATTTACAAAGAAGATGATTTAACCCCACCTGATACAACCATAAGAGTGTGTGATGGTATTACATGCGAGATGAACGGATGCAAATCTTTGGAAAAAGATTTAAAAGATAATTTGGATAGTAATGTAAGAGTTGTCAGAGCTCCATGTATGGGGAGATGTCACCAGGCACCAGTAGTTGAAGTAGGAAAAAAACATTTTGTAAATGCAAATTTGAGTTTAGTTCAAAAAGCTTTAGAAGAACAAGATACAAAACCTGTTATTCCAAATTACATAAGTTACGAAGATTATGTAAAAGAGGGTGGATATAAAATTTTAAAAGACTGTATTGAAGATAAGAAAGACCCTATGAAATTGATCGAAGAAATGGAGCAATCAGGACTGAGAGGTTTAGGTGGTGCAGGATTTCCAACAGGTAGAAAATGGAGATTTGTTAGAGCTGAAGATAAACCAAGGCTCATGGCTATTAATGGAGATGAGGGTGAGCCAGGAACATTTAAAGATCATCATTATTTGACTCGAGATCCGCATAGATTCCTTGAGGGTATGTTAATCGCTGCGTGGGTTGTTGAAGCTACTGATGTTTATATATACATGCGAGATGAATATCCTGATGTGATTAAATTTTTAAAAAAAGAAATTAAAATTTTAGAGGATAATAACTTAAATATTAAAACTAGAATTCATTTTAGAAGAGGGGCAGGTGCTTATATTTGTGGTGAAGAGTCCTCTATGTTAGAGAGCTTGGAGGGTAAGAGAGGATTACCAAGACATAAACCTCCATTTCCATCTCAAGTAGGTTTGTTTGGTAGACCCACTTTAATTCACAATGTTGAAACTGTTTTTTGGGTAAGAGAAATTTTAGAAAAAGGAGCGGTTTGGTTTAGTAGCCATGGTCTTAATGGTAGAAAGGGTTTAAGAACATACTCGGTTTCTGGAAGAGTAAAAAACCCTGGTGTAAAGTTAGCCCCAGCTGGTATCACAATAAAACAGCTCATTGATGAATATTGTGGTGGAATTCAAGAGGGACATACCTTTAAAGCGTACCTACCAGGCGGAGCTTCTGGTGGTATCCTTCCTGCGAAATTAGACAATGTTCCATTAGATTTTGATACACTTCAAGAACATGGTTGTTTCATCGGATCTGCCGCAGTGGTGGTGTTATCTGATAAAGATAATATGAAGGATATTGCTAAGAATTTGATGTTCTTTTTTCATGATGAGAGTTGTGGTCAATGTACTCCATGCAGAAATGGAACTGAGAAAGCTCTTAAACTAATGAATGAATCCTCCTGGGACGTTGATCTCCTCAAAGAATTATCATCAGCAATGATGGACGCCTCAATATGTGGCTTAGGACAGGCAGCACCAAACCCAATGCTATCTGTTATTAAACATTTCCCTGAAGAGGTAACAAACTAATGTCAGAAAATATTAAATTCAAGATTGATGGGAATGAATATTTAGCTGGTAAAGATGAGTCTATCTGGGACGTTGCAAAAAAAAATAACATAGATATTCCCCATCTTTGTTATTCTCCTGAGCCGGGTTATCGAGCAGATGGTAACTGCCGTGCATGTATGGTCGAAATTAAAGGTGAGAGAACTCTTGCTGCTTCATGTATCCGTAAACCAACTGAGGGTATGGAGGTCACCGTAAATTCTTCTAGAGCAGAAAAATCTCGCTCTATGGTTTTTGAACTTTTAGTATCTGATCAACCTGACAAAAATGTTTCACCTGATCCTGAGTCAAAATTTTGGAACTGGTCAGATAAATTAGGTGTCACCGATAGCCGTTTCCCAAGTAAAGATAAAATAGAATTAGACAGGTCTCATAAAGCTATGAGTGTAAATTTAGATGCATGTATTAATTGTAATTTATGTGTTCGTGCTTGCCGTGAGGTTCAGGTTAATGATGTGATTGGTATGGCTTATAGAGGTTCAACAGCTAAAGTAATTTTTGATTTGGACGATCCAATGGGTAATAGCACTTGTGTTGCGTGTGGAGAGTGTGTTCAAGCTTGTCCAACAGGAGCCCTTATGGAGTCCACTGTTGTCAATGAGGAAGGTCATAGAGACGCTTATTCAGATAAAGTTGTAGAGAGTGTTTGCCCTTACTGTGGCGTTGGATGTCAAACTGAAGTTCACGTTAAAGATGAAAAAATTTTATACGTTGATGGAAAAAACGGTCCTGCAAACGAAAATAGACTATGTGTTAAAGGCAGGTTTGGCTTTGATTATATAAATCATGATGGGAGACTTACTAAACCTTTGGTTAGAAAATCAGGTGTAAATAAAGATCCTAATTTAGAAATAAAAGATGCTGATATTTATGATTATTTTGAAGAAACCACTTGGGATGATGCTTTAAGTAGAGCTTCAGCAGGCTTTTTAAATTTAAAAGAAGATCATGGGCCAAAAAGTTTAGCTGGTTTTGGATCCGCGAAGTGCTCTAATGAAGAGGCTTATCTCTTTCAAAAATTAGTAAGAGTGGGTTTTGGATCTAATAATGTCGATCACTGTACTAGACTTTGCCATGCCTCTTCAGTTGCAGCATTAATGGAATGTGTTAATTCTGGAGCTGTATCAGCACCGTTTATGTCTGCCTCTGATGCAGACTGTGTAATCGTAATTGGGGCTAGACCTACAGAAAACCATCCAGTAGCAGCTACTTATCTCAAACGCGCTGCTAAAAGAGGTGCAAAACTTGTTGTGATGGACCCAAGAAAACAAGGTTTAACAAAACACGCTACTCATAATTTACAATTTAAAGCGGGTACTGACGTTGCTATGCTCAATGCACTTTTATACACAATTGTAGAAGAAAAACTTTATGACGAACAATATATTCAAGGACAAACTGAAGGGTTTGAAAAATTACAAGAGGAAATAAAAGATTTTTCTCCTGAGAAAATGGAAGCCATTTGTGGTATTAAAGCTCAAGAGCTACGTGAGGTTGCGAGGCTTTATGCAAAATCAGAGAGATCAATTATATTCTGGGGTATGGGAATTTCCCAGCACGTTCATGGAACAGATAACGCTAGATGTTTAATCGCACTAGCCTTAACAACCGGACAAATTGGTAGGGAGGGAACAGGACTACATCCACTAAGAGGACAAAATAATGTTCAAGGCGCCTCTGATGCTGGTTTGATTCCAATGGTCTTCCCAGATTATCAATCTGTTGAAGATGGAAGTATTCATCAAAAATATGAAAATTTTTGGAAGACAGGCTTAGACGATAAAAAAGGATTAACAGTTGTTGAAGTTATTAATAAAATTTTAGAAGATGAAATTAAAGGTATGTACATTATGGGTGAAAATCCTGCAATGTCAGATCCTGACCAAAAACATGCAAGAGCTGCTTTAGCTAAATTAGATCATCTAGTAGTCCAAGATATTTTTATGACGGAAACTGCTTGGCATGCAGACGTTATTCTTCCATCTTCAGCACATGCTGAAAAAACTGGAACTTATACAAACACAAATAGACAAGTGCAATTAGGGCGTCAGGCGGTAGCTCCTCCAGGTTCTGCGAGACAAGATTGGTGGATTACTCAGGCTATAGCTCAAGGTTTGGGTTTAGATTGGAGTTATTTACACCCAAGAGATATCTTTAATGAAATGGCACAAGTCATGCCTTCATTAATGAATATAACTTATGAAAGATTAGAAAATGAAAACTCAGTTACATATCCTTGTGATGATCCAAATAAACCTGGAAATGAAATTATATTTAATGAAAATTTTCCAACTGCAAATGGAAGAGGTAAAATAGTTCCTGCAAAATTAATACCCCCAGCAGAGTTACCAGATGATGATTTTCCAATGATTTTAACCACAGGAAGATTGTTAGAGCACTGGCATACGGGTTCCATGACTAGAAGAGCAAATGTCTTAGATCATCTTGAACCAGAAGCAATAGTAAGTATGAACAGATGGGATATGAAAAGAATGACCATTAATCCTGGAGATCAAGTTTTAGTTAAAACTAAAAGAGGATCACTTGCTATTAAAGTTAGGAGTGATAAAGAAATTCCTGAAGGTATGGTTTTTATGCCTTTCTGTTTTGCAGAGGCTGCAGCAAATGTATTGACTAACCCACAACTAGACCCAATTGGCAAGATCCCAGAATTTAAGTTTAGTGCAGCGAGTGTAGAAAAAATACAAGCTGTAGCAAATTAATTTTAAAAAATATTCAGAACTTCTTTGATAGGTATGTTTTTTATATAAACAATTAAACCTATAAGAATTAAAAAGAGAAAATTAATTGTCATAATAAAATGAAATAACTTAAATTTTGATTTGTAATTGATATTTTCACTTTCAAGCACAAGTAATGATTTATTTTGTTTAATTGGTGATTGATTATCTAATTGATGAAATATGCTTAATTCCCCATCTAATGATTGATCCACTTGTGTGACCTCGGTTTTATTTTGAAAAAAATAATCAAGAGAGTTTATTTTTTTTTCCAAAGATTCAATTTTTGAATTTAATTCATTAAAATCTAAATTATCATTATTAGATTTCACTTCTATTGTAGGTGATGTTTGTTCAACCTTTGGACTATATTCTTTGTTTTCTAATTGTTTTTTAATTTCAGCTAGTGAGTCTAAAATTTTTTTGGACTTATCTTCGTTTAAATTTGAAGTATTGCTTTTTGAAGTATCTCTACCAAATTGATCAATGTCTGAAACCATAAACTTTAAGATTAATGTAACTCTTAGAAATAATCAATTGAAGACAGTGGTGCCGCCTGCCGGGATCGAACTGGCTACCTGATGATTACAAATCAACTGCTCTACCAAGTGAGCTAAGGCGGCATTGTGTAATTATTTATATTAAAATTTAAAATAAACAATATTTAAAAAGTACTAATTTTGAAATGATAAGCAGCAATTGCTAGAGAATTAGCAGCATTATAACTATCTATTCCGTTTACATTCTCTTGGGGGATGCATATTTTAAAGTCACTCTTACTTAATATATTTTTTCTAATACCCTTTCCCTCACTACCTACTATAATCACTGACTTATTATCAAATTTAAAATCTTTATTAATTTCTTGACCACTCATATCTAGAGAATAAGTCCAATATCCACTTTTTTTTAAAAATTCTATTGACCTGTTTATATTTTTGGAAACATGATATTTCAATACCTCAACAGCTCCAGACGAAGTTAAAGAGGTTACGTCATTAATATCTGCTGAAGAATGTTCAGAGAGCATTAAACCGTCAGCGCCTATTAGAAGTGCTGTTCTTATTATGTTTCCTAGATTATTTTGATCTGTGATTTGATCAGCTACAACAATAAGTGATTTTTCATTATTTTTAAGAATATCCTCTAAATTAAAGGGTTTATATTTCTCTCTTCTTATAACGATATCATTGAAAAACCTATCATTTTTAATACCAAGCTTAGAAAAATCACTTTTTTTTAATAACCTTGTCTTATTATTAAGTTTATTTTGTTCTATTAATTCTGAAAAATATGATTTTTTTTCAATATTTATGAAAATTTCAATTATTTTTTCAGGATTGTGCAATATACAACTTGTGCAAGAATTTATACCTGAAATAAGCATAGTTTCTAAATAGCAGTAAAAAATTAGGAAGTCTATTGACTTTCAAAGACAAATATCTATTAATCAACAACTGTTTTATACACTTTGGAGGGATGGCCGAGTGGTTAAAGGCGGCAGACTGTAAATCTGTTCACGCAAGTGTACGTAGGTTCGAATCCTACTCCCTCCACCACTTTTTTCTCACTTTTCTTATTGAATTTTAAAGAAAAATTAGTAGTTTATCGGAACTCACAAGGATTTGATTTTGAGTATGTTTTGTAGTGGTTACCCGCTAATTCGCGGGTGTAGCTTAATGGTAAAGCTCCAGCCTTCCAAGCTGGCTACGAGGGTTCGATTCCCTTCACCCGCTCCAATTGCATTGAAAAAATTAAGTAACAGATATTAAAAAAAGAGGTAACAACTTAAAATGACTAAAGAAAAATTTGACAGATCGAAAGAACACGTCAACATCGGAACTATCGGTCACGTCGACCATGGTAAAACCACACTTACTGCTGCAATTACAAAAGTATTAGCTGAAAAAGGTGGCGCAGAGTTTACTGCGTATGATGAAATTGATAAAGCTCCTGAAGAAAAAGAGAGAGGTATTACAATTTCAACTGCGCACGTTGAATATTCAACAGACAAAAGACACTATGCTCACGTTGACTGTCCTGGTCACGCAGACTATGTAAAAAATATGATTACTGGTGCTGCTCAGATGGATGGCGGTATATTAGTTGTTAACGCAGCTGATGGTCCAATGCCTCAAACCCGTGAACACATTCTTTTAGCAAGACAGGTTGGTGTACCTGCACTTGTTGTTTATTTAAACAAAGTTGATCAGGTAGATGATCAAGAATTATTAGAACTTGTTGAAGTTGAAATTAGAGAACTTTTATCAAAATACGATTTTCCTGGTGATGATATTCCTATCGTTAAAGGATCAGCTCTTGCTGCAGTAGAAGATAGAGATGAAGAGATTGGAAAAAATTCAATTGTTGAATTAATGTCAAAAATTGACGAGTACATTCCTGCTCCAACAAGAGAATTAGACAAACCATTCTTAATGCCAGTTGAAGATGTATTTTCTATTTCTGGAAGAGGTACTGTTGTTACCGGAAGAGTAGAACAAGGTATCATTAAACCTGGTGAAGAAATTGAAATTATTGGTTTGAAAGATACAGCTAAAACAGTTTGTACTGGTGTAGAAATGTTTAGAAAACTTTTAGACTCAGGTGAAGCTGGTGATAATATTGGTGCACTTCTTCGTGGTACTAAAAAAGAAGAAGTTGAAAGAGGCCAAGTTTTAGCGGCTCCTGGTAGTATAAAACCACACAAAAAATTTAAAGCAGAGATTTATGCTTTAAGTAAGGAAGAGGGCGGAAGACATACCCCTTTCTTTGCAAACTACAGACCTCAGTTTTATTTTAGAACTACTGACGTTACTGGTTCAATTAAATTACCTGAAGGCACTGAAATGGTTATGCCTGGAGATAATATTACTCTTGAAGTCGAGCTGTTAGCTCCTATCGCAATGAATAACAATTTACGTTTTGCTATTCGTGAAGGTGGAAGAACAGTTGGATCAGGAGTTGTTTCAGAGATTATCGAGTAAAAATATTCTCTGCAGTAATACTAATATGAAGGAGTGTAGCTCAATTGGTAGAGCGCCGGTCTCCAAAACCGGAGGTTGCGGGTTCGATGCCTGCCACTCCTGCCAAAACAGTAAAAAAAAATATGAAATTTAACCCAGCTAAATATTTAAGAGAAGTTCGACAGGAGGTATCTAAAGTTACCTGGCCCTCCAAACGAGAAACTTTTACATCAGCTGGAATTGTTTTGGTTGTGATTAGTATTGCTGCAATTATTTTGATGCTCTTAGATCAATTTTTTTCATTTATTGTGAGAATAGTTTTAGGTTAATTCAATGGTTGAAAGTACAGACTCTTCAAAATGGTATGTTGTACATTGTCATTCTGGATTTGAAAAAAAAGTAGCAGACTCAATTTTAGACGAAGCAAAAAAAGTTAATTTAGAGGATTCAATATCTGAAGTTTCTGTGCCTACCCAAGCAGTTGTTGAAGTAAGAAGGGGTGTCAGAGTTAATTCCGAAAAAAAATTTTTTCCAGGATATGTTTTAATCAAAATGATTATGAATGATGATACTTGGCACTTAGTGAGAGATATCCCAAAAGTTTCAAATTTTCTTGGAACAAAAGACAAACCAATTGCTATATCAGAAAGAGAAGTATCTAAATTATTACAAGATATTACAGAGGGTGTTGACAATCCTAAACCTAAATTTGAGTACGAAGTTGGTGAACAAATTAAAGTATCAGATGGTCCATTTGCTTCATTTAGCGGTATTATAGAAGAGGTTGACAGTTCAAGACAAAAGCTTAAAGTGTCCGTCTCAATTTTTGGGAGACCGACACCTTTAGAGTTAGATTATTCACAAGTGGTTAAAGGCTAATTACATGGCAAAAGAAGTTTTAGGATATATAAAATTACAAATTCCAGCTGGATCAGCAAACCCTGCTCCTCCTGTTGGACCTGCCTTAGGTCAAAAAGGATTAAACATCCAAGATTTTTGTAAACAGTTTAATGATAAGACAAAGGATTTGGAAAAAGGTGCTCCAATTCCAACTGTAATCACTGCTTATAAAGACAGATCATTTGATTTTGTAACAAAAAAACCTCCAGTTACTTTCTACTTAAAGAAAGCTGCAAAAATTAAAAAAGGTTGTCAAACACCTGGCCGATCAAAGTTAGGTAAAGTTACAATGAAACAAGTTGAAGATATTGCAAAAGAAAAGTTAGAAGATCTTAATGCTTACGACGTTGAGCAAGCATCAAAAATTATACTTGGATCAGCAAGATCGATGGGTATGGAAGTAGTATAATGAATCTAACTAAAAATAAAAAAAAACAAATTGAAGGTATTGATTTTTTAAAGTCTTACAAAATATCTGATGCAGTTAAAATTATTAAAGAAAAAAAATATGTAAAATTTGATGAGTCTTTAGAGGTATGTATTAATACAGGTATTGACTCTAAGCAGTCAGACCAAAATGTCAGAGGAAGCTTTATTCCTCCACATGGATTGGGAAAAAAGGTTTTAATTGCTGTTTTTGCCCAAGGAAAAGCTGCAGATGAAGCTAAAGCAGCTGGTGCGAAACATGTTGGTGGAGAAGATCTGGTTGCTATTCTTGAAAAAAAGATAGACGTAGACGTTATTGTTGCCACTCCAGATATGATGTCAGTTGTTAGTAAAATAGCAAAGATTTTAGGACCTAAAGGTTTAATGCCTAACCCTAAAACAGGTACTGTCACAAACGATGTAAAAAGCACAATTGAAAATATTAATAAAGGACTTGTAGCATATAAAAATGATAAAGCAGGAACAATACACGCTGCTCTTGGAAAAATTAGCTTTGAAGAGAGTCAATTAACTGAAAATGTAGTTTCTTTTCTTGATGAAATTAAAAAAATAAAACCATCTGGATTAAAGGGTAATTTTGTAAATTCTGTTTACTTATCCTCTTCCATGGGATTTGGTTTAAGGGTTGAAATTTAATGAATAAAGCCGAAAAACAACAATATATTGAAAATCTTGATCAAATGTCAAAAGATTATTCTGCAGTTTTTGTTGCATCTTTTTCAAAGATGTCTGTAAAAGAAATGATTGAATTTCGCACTGAAATTAGAAATAACGACGGGGTAACCAAAGTATCAAAAAATAACATCGTTAAAATATTTGTTAATAAAGATGAAGAAAAAAAAGGTCTGATTGATTTTTTATCAAACCAAAAATTATTAATTTTTACAAATAATCCTGTAGGAACAGCGAAAGTTTGTAAAAAATTTGAAAAAGATTTAAAAAAGCTATCTGCAGAGGCAGCTTTTTTTGATAACCAGCTTTATTCAAAAGAGGATATAGCAAAGGTTGCAACTTTACCTTCTCTTGATGAAATCAGAGGAAAAATAGTTGGATTGATTAATGCACCTGCATCAAAACTTGTAAGGTTATTACAAAGACCAGATCAGGACATTATTTCAATATTACAAAACAAAAAAGACTAATTAGGGAGAGACAAAAAAAATGGCAGATTTAAACAAAATTGTTGATGAACTATCAACACTAACAGTAATGGAAGCGGCAGAACTTTCAAAACTATTAGAAGAAAAATGGGGTGTAACCGCAGCAGCACCAGTTGCAGTAGCAGCAGGTGGAGCAGCTCCAGCAGCAGAAGCAGCAGAAGAAAAAGATGCTTTTGATGTTGTTTTAACAGCAGCTGGCGATCAAAAAATTAATGTTATTAAAGAAGTAAGAGCAATCACAGGTCTTGGTTTAAAAGAAGCTAAAGACATGGTAGAGGGTGCTCCTAAAACTTTAAAAGAAGGAGCTAAGAAAGAAGAGGCGGAAGCTATGAAGACACAGCTAGAAGCCGCAGGCGCAAAAGTAGAACTTAAATAATTAGTTATTATAGGTTCTACATATTATGCCACTTAGCTTTACAGAAAAAAAACGAATTCGCTATTCATTTGGAAAGATCGGTAAAACGATCGATGTTCCAAATTTAGTTGATATTCAAAAAATTTCCTACGATAAGTTCCTTCAATTAGGAAAATCAGTAGAGAACCGTTCAAATACAGGCCTGCAAGAAGTCTTTAATTCTGTCTTTCCCATAAAAGACTACGCAGGTAAATCTGAACTTCACTATATTGATTATTATCTTGATAATCCAAAATATGATGTTGATGAGTGTAGAAGGAAAGGATTAACCTTCTCTGCCTCTCTTATGGTCACTTTTCGATTGATAATTTGGGATATCAATGAAGAAACAGAAGAAAAATCATTAAGGGATATTAAAGAACAAGTCGTTTATTTAGGTGATTTACCTTTGATGACAAATAACGGTACTTTTGTAGTTAATGGAACTGAAAGAGTTGTAGTCAGTCAGTTACATAGATCACCTGGTGTATTTTTTGACCATGATGAGGGTAAAACTCATGCAAGTGGTAAGGTCTTATATAACGCAAGAATAATTCCATACAGAGGTTCTTGGTTAGACTTCGAATTTGATCATAAAGACAACTTATTCTTTAGAATTGATCGAAAAAAGAAAATGATATCCACCACTATTCTTCAGGCCTTGCCATCAAAGGCCTCAGAAAAATATTTACAGGAGTGTATACAAAATAAGGTTGAGCCAGATATTTATAAAGTATCAGGAATGACATCTGAGGAGATTTTAACTTACTTCTATGAAACTTTTAATTTTAAGAAAAGTAAAGAAGGTTGGATAGTAAATTTAGATTTAAATAAATTTAAGTATAAAAACTTACCCTTTAATTTAGTAGACCCTAATACTAATGAGGTAGTAGCTTACAAAGACGTAAAATTATCTCTTAAATTACTCAAAGAAATTAAAGATAAAAAAATTAATAAATTTTTCTTTAAAGAAGAGGATCTCTATGGTTTTTATTTATCTAATGACATCGTTAATTATGATAACGGATTAGTTTATGCTGAAGCTGGTACGTTATTAAGTGAAGAGTTCTTTAAAAGACTAGAAGAATTATCAATCAATCAATTTTCTGTTATTAATGCTAATCAAGCCACTGGTAATTTAGGTGTTATTAATTCTCTTGTAGCTGATAAAAATAATTCACGAGAAGAAGCTCTTTTTGATATTTTCAAAATTTTAAGACCAGGTGAGCCGCCAACTTTAGAGGCAAGTAACTACTTATTTCAAAATATGTTTTTTAGTGAAGATAGATATGATTTATCCGAAGTAGGTAGAGTTAAATTAAATACATACTTATCTTTAGATAAAGATAATAAAATAAGAATTTTAAGTAAATCTGATATCCTTGCAGTTGCAAAAAAACTTTTTGATATGAAAACAGAAAGTGCTGGTAAAGATGATATTGATCACCTTGGAAACAGACGTGTTCGTTCAGTAGGAGAGCTAATTGAAAACCAATACAGAATTGGTTTAGTTAGGATGGAACGAGCAATTAGAGAAAAAATGGGAACAGTTGATATTGAGTCAATCATGCCTCAAGATCTTGTAAATTCAAAACCCATACAAACTGTTTTAAAAGAATTTACCGGGACAAGTCAATTAAGTCAGTTTATGGATCAAACTAACCCACTAAGTGAGATAACTCATAAAAGAAGAATATCTGCATTAGGCCCTGGTGGTTTGACAAGAGAAAGAGCGGGATTTGAGGTTCGAGATGTTCATACAACTCACTACGGTAGAATATGCCCAATTGAAACTCCTGAGGGTTCAAATATTGGTCTAATCAACAGTCTTTCATCTTTTGCTAGAATTAATCAATATGGTTTCATTGAAACACCATATAGAAAAATAGTTAAAGGCTCTGTAACGGATGAAGTTTTATATCTAAATGCTGACGAAGAAGAGAACTATACTATAGCTCAAGCAAATAGCCCAATTAATGAAAATGGAAAATTTGCAGAAGAACAAGTAAGCTGTAGAAGAAGAGGTGACTTTATTTTCTGTGATCCATCTGAAATAGACTTTATGGATGTCAATCCTCAACAATTAGTTTCTGTGGCCGCCTCTTTAATTCCATTCTTGGAAAATGATGATGCCAATAGAGCATTAATGGGATCAAACATGATGAGACAGGCTGTTCCTCTTGTTAAAAGTGAAGCCCCTCTTGTAGGCACTGGATTTGAATCGAAAGTGGCAAGAGACAGTGGCGCTGTTGTTATTGCAAAAAATAGTGGATATGTTCATCAAGTAGACTCATCAAGAATAGTTATAAGATCTGACTCTAAAAATATTAGTAAGGATAAAAGTGGTGTTGATATTTATAATTTGAAAAAGTTTCAAAGATCTAATCAAAGCACTGCTATTAATCAAAAACCAATCGTTAAAATTGGAGATTATGTTGAAAGAGGAGATATCATTGCTGATGGACCTTCAACAGATTTAGGAGAATTAGCTTTAGGAAGAAACCTTCTTGTAGGTTTTATGCCTTGGAATGGATACAATTTTGAAGACTCTATTATAATGTCTGAAAGAGTTGTTCATGAAGATAGATACACTTCAATACATATTGAAGAGTTTGAAGTTCTATGTAGAGATACCAAGTTAGGCCCAGAGGAAATTACAAGAGATATGCCTAATGTAGGAGACGAAAGTATAACAAACCTCGATGAAGCAGGAATTGTTTATATAGGTTCTGAAGTTAAACCAGGTGATATTTTAGTTGGAAAGGTATCTCCTAAAGGAGACTCACCAATTACCCCTGAAGAAAAGTTATTAAGAGCAATCTTCTCTGAAAAAGCAGCTGATGTAAAAGATACATCTTTAAGACTACCCACTGGTTACTCTGGTGTCGTGGTTGATGTTCAGGTATTAGTTCGAAGAGGTGTCGAAAAGGATGAAAGAACAATTGCTATTGAAAGAGTTGAAATAGATAGATTAGCAAAAGACAGAGATGACGAGAAAAATATTTTAGAAAATAACTACAAACAAAACCTTATTAGTATTTTTAAAAATAAAAATGCGAGTTCAAATATAGATATTTTTGTCAAAGGTAATAACATTGATGAAGAAGCACTAAAATCAAAACCTATTGAAATTTTAGAACAAATTCAAGTTGATGATGCTTCATCGATGGAGACCTTTACCTCACAAAAGAAAATCTTTAGTGATGCTGTCATTTTATTAGATAAAAAGTTTCAAAATAAAATTGAAAAAATACAAAGTGGTGATGACTTATTACCTGGTGTTTTAAAAGTTGTTAAAGTATTTGTCGCTGTTAAACGAAAACTTCAAGCAGGTGATAAGATGGCAGGAAGACATGGTAATAAAGGTGTTATTTCAAAAATCGTTCCGATTGAAGATATGCCGTTTTTAGAAGATGGAACACCAGTAGATGTACTCCTCAATCCTTTAGGAGTTCCAAGTAGAATGAATATCGGCCAAATATTAGAAACTCACTTAGGGTGGGCTGCTTACGGTATAGGTAAACAAATTTCTCAAAGTTTAGATATGGCAAGAAAAGAAGGAAATATAATTCAATTAAAAGAGTCTCTATCGAGTTTTTATGAGCAGAACAAAGACTCTAATACTGAAATTACTAATATGAATGATGATCAATTGATTGAATTGGCTGGTAACTTAGAAAAAGGTGTTACGTTTGCAACACCTGTTTTTGATGGAACTAATACCCAAGAAATTACAAATCTTTTAGATAAAGCTGGTTTTGATAATAGTGGTCAAGTTCATTTATTTGATGGTAGATCTGGTGAACGATTTGAAAGAAAAGTTACTGTTGGGTACAAATATATTTTAAAACTTCATCATTTAATCGACGATAAAATTCATGCTAGATCCATTGGACCTTATAGTCTTGTAACTCAACAACCTTTAGGTGGTAAAGCTCAATTTGGTGGTCAAAGATTTGGAGAGATGGAAGTATGGGCATTAGAAGCATATGGTGCATCTAATACTCTTCAGGAAATATTAACTATTAAATCTGATGACGTAGCTGGAAGAACAAAAGTTTACGAAGCCTTAATAAGAGGTGACTATAATTTTGAAAGTGGAATACCTGAGTCATTCCATGTCTTAGTCAAAGAATTAAAATCTCTTGGATTGAATGTAGAATTAATTGAAACAGATCCAACTGTTAACAGGGAGAACGTACAATGAAAGATTTAACTAATTTATTTAAAACTAATACTCAAACTTTAAATTTTGATCAGATTAAAATTTCTGTTTCAAGCCCTGAGCAAATAAGATCTTGGTCTTTTGGTGAAATAAAAAAACCTGAGACTATAAATTACAGAACCTTCAAACCTGAAAGAGAAGGTTTGTTCTGTGCTAGAATATTTGGACCTACAAAAGATTATGAGTGTTTGTGTGGAAAATATAAAAGAATGAAGTTTAAAGGCATTACATGTGAAAAGTGTGGTGTCGAAGTTACACTTTCTAAAGTAAGAAGAGAAAGAATGGCTCATATTGAATTAGCAGCTCCTGTAGCCCATATTTGGTTTTTAAAATCACTACCTAGTAGAATAGGCCTTGCACTTGACATAACTCTAAAAAATCTTGAAAAGGTTTTATATTTTGAAAGTCATATCGTTATAGACCCTTTAATGTCTGGTTTAAGCCCAAATCAGCTTTTAAATGATGAAGAATTAGAAGAAGCTATTGATCAATTTGGTGAAGACTCTTTCAAACATGGAATTGGTGCGGAAGCTGTTCAAGAAATATTATCTAAGATTAATTTAGAAGCAGAAATAGAAAAACTTGTTGAAGAGAGTGAAGCTACATCATCTGAAACTAAAAAGAAAAAAATACTAAAAAGAATGAAGGTTATGGAGGGTTTTAAAAACTCTAATATTAAACCTGAATGGATGGTTTTGAAGGTACTTCCAGTTATACCACCTGAATTAAGACCCCTAGTTCCTTTAGAAGGTGGCCGTTTTGCTACTTCTGACTTAAACGATTTATATCGAAGAGTAATCAATAGAAACAATAGATTAAAAAGACTGTTAGATCTTAGAGCTCCTGACATTATTGTTAGAAACGAAAAAAGAATGCTTCAAGAGTCTGTAGACGCATTATTTGATAATGGAAGAAGAGGAAGAGTAATCACAAGTACCAACAAGAGACCTCTAAAATCTCTATCTGAAATGTTAAAAGGAAAACAAGGAAGATTTAGACAAAACTTATTAGGTAAAAGAGTTGATTATTCTGGTCGTTCAGTAATTGTTGTTGGACCTGAATTAAAACTTCATCAATGCGGTTTACCTAAGAAAATGGCTTTAGAGCTTTTTAAACCCTTTATATACAATAAATTGGAGTCCTATGGTTTTGCCTCAACACTAAAATCTGCAAGAAAAATGGTAGAGTCTGAGAGACCAGAAGTTTGGGATATCTTAGATGAAGTAATTAGAGAGCATCCAATTCTTTTAAATCGTGCACCAACACTTCACAGATTAGGTATTCAAGCATTTGAACCAATTTTAATTGAAGGTAAAGCTATCCAACTTCATCCATTAGTTTGTACTGCGTTCAATGCAGACTTTGATGGTGACCAAATGGCAGTTCACATACCTTTGAGTCTTGAAGCACAATTAGAAGCGAGAGTTTTAATGATGAGTACGAATAATATTCTCTCTCCTTCAAGTGGAAAGCCAATTATCGTACCAAGTCAAGATATCGTGCTGGGTATATATTATTTATCATTGATAAATGAAAAGGAAGAACCAAAGAAATATTATTCACATGTTGGTGAGGTAGAGTTTGCTTTAGAAAACAAAACTATTGAACTTCACACACCCATTCTTTACAGAACTAAAGTTTACAACTCAGAAAAAGATAGCTTTGAATATAAGAAATATACTACATCAGCAGGTAGAGTTATCCTTTTTAAAACAGTTCCTGAGAGCAAAAACTTGCCCTTTGATGTAATTAATAAGGTTCTTACAAAAAAAGATATTAGTAACTTATTAGATAATGTTTACAGATTTACAGGTCAAAAAGCGACTTGCATATTTGTTGATCAAATTATGACAGTTGGCTTTAAGTATGCTGCAAAGGCAGGTATCTCATTTGGTAAAGATGATTTAGTTATTCCTGAAGAAAAGAATATTTTAATTCAAGATACTCAAAAATTAGTGAATAGCCTTGAAAACCAATATCAAGAAGGACTTATAACTGAAAGAGAAAAATATAATAAAGTTGTTGGTCTATGGTCTACTTGTACAGATAAAGTTGCAAAAGCAATGATGAAAACTGTTTCATCTAGTAAAGATAGTCAAATTAATTCTGTTTATATTATGGCTGACTCTGGTGCTCGTGGTTCCGAAGCTCAGCTAAAACAGCTGGCTGGTATGAGAGGTTTAATGGCAAGACCATCTGGTGAAATTATTGAAAACCCTATCACATCTAACTTTAAAGATGGTTTAACAGTTCTTGAGTATTTTAATTCTACACACGGTGCAAGAAAAGGTTTAGCAGATACTGCTCTTAAAACAGCAAGTTCAGGTTATTTAACTAGAAGATTAGTTGATGTAGCACAAGATTTAACAATTACATGTAAGGACTGTACATGTAAAAATGGTTTAACAGTAGACACCATTTATGAATCAGGTGAGGTTTCTATACCACTAACAGAAAGAGTTTTTGGCAGATATCTAGCTGATGATGTAAAAAATAAAAAAGGTGAGGTCATTCTTAAAAATGATGATTACATTTCACATGAAGAAATTGAGTTATTAGAAAAAGAAAACATTACATCTGTAAGAATAAAATCACCTATAACATGTGGAACAACACATGGTATCTGTGCTAAATCTTATGGAAGAGACTTAGCTAAAGGAGTGCCAGTTAACACCGGTGAGGCCGTAGGAATTATAGCAGCCCAGTCTATTGGTGAACCAGGTACTCAGTTAACAATGAGAACTTTCCACGTGGGTGGTGTTGCAAGTTCTTCAGCCGAGAAATCTAATTTTGAGTCACCAAGTGATGGTAAAGTAAAAATTAAAAACCTTAGATCAGTTACAAACGGATCAGGCAGTGAAATCATTATTAATAGAACTACTGAACTTGAAATATTTGATAACAACAAAACTCTAGTTTCATCATTCAGAGCTCCGTATGGATCAACATTATTAGTTAAAAATGGCGCTGATGTTAAGCTTAATAGCTTATTACTCGAGTGGGATCCTTATACAGTTCCTATTGTTGCTGAAGAAACAGGAAAACTAGATTTCAGTGATTTAGTTGAGGGTGTATCTTTTATTGAAAAGTTTGATGAGACTACTGGTATTTCCTCTAAAGTTATAATTGACTGGAAGAGTTTCCAAGGAAAACAAGATCTTAAGCCTCAGTTGTTAATTACAGACAAAGATGGTAACCCAATTAAATCTAAAAATTCATCTACTTACGATTTAAGTGTTGGTATTGTTTTAAATATCGAAAAAGGCAAAGATGTGAGTGCCGGTGATGTTATTGCAAGAATTCCGAGAGCTTCTTCTAAAACAAAAGATATAACAGGTGGACTTCCAAGAGTTGCAGATATTTTTGAATCAAGAAAACCAAAAAATCCAGCTGTATTAGCTGAAATATCTGGAACGATTGAATTTGGAAAAGACATTAAAAGCAAAAGAAGAATTATCATTAATCCTGAAGAAGGAGAGCCAATAGAATTTTTAATCCCAAAAGGAACTTATATTTATTTCAATGAGGGAGATAAAGTAAACAAAGGTGACATGATTGTAGATGGAACTCCCGCTCCAACAGATATTTTAAATATTCTTGGCATTGAGGCTTTAGCAGAATATATGGTTAGAGAAGTTCAAAAAGTTTATCGTCTTCAAGGTGTTTTGATTGATGACAAACATATTGAATGTATTACTCGTCAAATGTTACAAAAAGTTGAAGTAATTGGTGCTGGTGATAGTGATTATTTAGTAGGTGATGTAAAAGATAAAATAGCTGTAGTAGAAAAAAATAATGAACTAAAGAAAGAAGGCAAAAAAGAGGTTGATTTTAAAATGATGATCCTTGGTATCACTAAAGCAAGTCTTCAAACTAATTCATTTATTTCAGCCGCTTCTTTCCAAGAGACTACAAGAGTTCTTACAGAGGCAGCAATCAATGGTAAAGTTGATAAATTAACTGGTCTAAAAGAAAATGTCATCGTTGGTAAATTAATTCCAGCTGGAACGGGTAATGTTATCAGAGCACTTCGAAAAGAGGCTAAAATCCGCGATAATTCTTTATTAAAACAGCTAGAAACCCCTAAATAGATGTTGACTATACTTGATACTATAAATATATTCTGCGAACTATGCCGACCATAAATCAATTAGTTAGAAAATCTAGAGAGAAAGTCTCAAAGAGAAACAAGGTTCCTGCACTTAAATCTTGCCCTCAAAAAAGAGGCGTGTGTCTTAGAGTTTATACAACTACTCCAAAAAAGCCCAATTCTGCTCTAAGGAAAGTAGCGAGAGTGAAGCTTACTAATGGTCAAGAGGTAACAGCTTACATACCTGGTGAAGGTCACAATTTACAGGAACACTCTGTAGTGTTAATTCGTGGTGGAAGAGTGAAAGATTTACCTGGTGTAAGATATCATATAATAAGAGGTACTTTGGATACCCAAGGGCTTGAAAAAAGAAGACAACGTAGATCTAAATACGGTGCTAAAAGGCCAAAGAATTAAAATTTAAAAAATGTCAAGAAGAAGAGCAGCAGAGAAAAGACAAGTATTGCCCGATCCTATTTATAATAGTGTTGTGCTAAATAAATTTATCAATGAAGTTATGGTGGGTGGAAAAAAAACAGTTGCACAAAAAATTGTATACGGTGCTCTCGATATTATTAAAACTAATAATCAAAGCGATGATCCGCTTGAGTATTTTCAAAAATCTATTAATAACGTTAAACCATCAGTTGAAGTAAAATCAAGAAGAGTTGGTGGAGCTACATATCAAGTACCAATGGAAGTAAGAAGTACAAGAGCTCAAGCACTTGCATTTAAATGGATATTAACCAATTCCAAAAAGCGAAATGAAAAAACTCAAAGAGAAAGACTTGCTAACGAATTAATTGATGCTTTTGAAAACAAAGGTAATTCTGTAAAGAAAAAAGACGAAGTTCATAAAATGGCAGAAGCCAACAGAGCATTCGCTCATTATAGGTGGTAAAAAATGGATCTAGGTAAAT
>OCZA010000035.1_pt1 | contig 41683 bp, 39 predicted proteins | sample 1539021 | NCBI WGS metagenome assembly OCZA01 (sample SAMEA2619376, study PRJEB22493) | marine metagenome | biome: marine biome (ENVO:00000447); feature: surface water layer (ENVO:00002042); material: "saline water (ENVO:00002010), including plankton (ENVO:xxxxxxxx)" | depth 5 m | reverse complement strand
GGTAAATCTTCTTTGAGGACATTAATTGAAGAACTATGGTCAATAAGGGATCAGATTTTAAATTCAAAAAATAAAAAAAGTAAAAATAGTTTTGATTATCCTTCGATCAATTATTTTTTGAATTCTTTAGAATTATCAAATAATAATCTGAAGCAATTAATAAATAAGGGTATTCAATTAGTAGAGGAAGATAACCTTGACAAGATAGTTTTAGCTTCAAGAGTCAAAATAGACTTTAAAAATAAATTAAATTTAATAAATATTTTGAGAAAATTAAAAACTAATCAACCAAATACTTGTAGATATGTTTGGAGGAGAAATAGCAAGGATATTACATTTGGAGCATCGCCAGAAAAATTATTTTCTTTTATGAAGCCTGATTTGGTTTTAGAAGCTATTGCTGGAACAGTATCAAGTGATTTAAATCCGGATTCTCTTATGGAAAGCTCTAAGGATATAAAAGAGCATAATTATGTAATACAGTATTTAATTAAATCTTTGGAAGTTTTAAAGATTAATAACTATACAAAAAGTTCGTTAAAGGTAACTTCTTTTGGAGATATTTCTCATTTACAAACTTTGGTATATTCTAAAGTTTATAATATATGCCCTTTTGATTTGCTTAGAGTTTTGCATCCATCTCCAGCAGTCTGTGGATCTCCTAAAAAGGAAGCAATGAATTGGATAAACACACTTGAATCATTTTCTAGAGGAAATTATGCTTCGCCAATAGGGTGGGTAGATTCTGAAGGGAATTCAGAATTCAGAGTAGCTATAAGAGGAGCACGTTATATTGATCAAAATCTAGAATTTACCGCTGGTTCAGGGTTAGTAAAAGGTTCTATCTCTAAAAAAGAAATTGAGGAGATTCAACTTAAATTTAAATCTTTAGTGAAGCAAATATTTCTTGCCAAAACTACTAAATAATTTCTAATAATTTTTCAATTACTTGATCCGAAACGCTTTTGTTAGATAAAGTTTCTATCTCTCTTAATCCTGTTGGACTTGTTACATTAATTTCACTGAGCATTTCATTTATTACATCTATACCAACAAAAAATAAACCTTCATCTTTGAAATGTTGAGATAACTCAGTACAAATCTTTTTTTCTTTAGCTGTAAGGTTTGTTTTTTCTGCTTTACCTCCCATAGCTAAATTACTCCTAAAGTCCCCCCCTTGAGGAATTCTATTAATTGATCCAATTGGCTCTCCGTTAACAATAATTATTCTTTTATCCCCTTCTTTTACTTCGGGAATGAATTTTTGCATCATTACTGGTAATTCTTCTTGCGATGTTATTAATTCAATCATTGCTTTAATACCTGGAGAATCCTTAGTTAGACGAATAACGCCTTGTCCTCCTTTCCCGCCAAGTGGTTTAACAACAACATCATGATTAATTTGTGCAAAATTAATAAGATCTTTTACTTTACTTGCAACTATTGTTGGAGCCATCAAATGGCTGTACCTCAATGCGCCTAATTTTTCGTTCCAAGCACGTAATGAGGAAGGCTTATTTATAACTTTTACTCCTTTTCTTTCGGCCACTTCCAAAAGATGAGTTGCATATAAATATCCCTCATTTACTGGGGGATCTTTTCTCATCCAAATACAATTAAATTCAGCAAGAGGGATACATTTATTTTCTTTAAAAGAAACCCATGGACAAACTTCAGCTCTCCAAGAAGATGCCCATACTTCATCTCCTCTTGCCTCTAGATCTTGAGGAGTACAAGTCCATACTTCTATCTTTTTCTTAGAAGAAGCTTGCATTAATGCTGCAGATGAATCTTTTAATGGATTTATATTTTTTATTGGGTCTACTACAAATAGAAATTTCATATTATCTAATTCAGTAATAAGTCCAGTTTGTCCTCTTTTTCTAATTCATAAAGTTCGTCACAACCACCAATACTTTTATCATCAATAAAAATTTGAGGAACTGTTCTTTTACCATTAGCTCTCTCCATCATGAGTTCCCTTGCATTATCATCGCCATCTATTTTATGTTCAGTAAAAGTTATATTTTTTTTTTCAAGTAAAGATTTCGCCCGTATGCAGAATGGGCAAAATCGCCAAGTATAAATTTCAACTTTAGACATTTTTTTAAAATATTATTTACTTTATACTATTAAATAAAAGTGCTTGTTAGATTATAAATAACAATTAAATTCTATTTTGATAGATATAACAGAATTTAAAAAAGATCTTTCAGAGTTAACCAAGCGCCTGGGTAATGCTCAGGATTGTCTTTGACGTCCCCAATTTAGTAGCTAAGAGAAAAGAGTTAGAGCAAATTGCTGCTCAACCAGAATTCTGGGGTAATCAGGCAGATGCAAAAAAACATATGCTCAACCTTGATGATGTTAGAGATCAACTTCAATTGTTAGATAAATGGAAAATGTTCATTTCTGATGCTGAAGCTTCTCTTGAGCTTTATTCCTTAGAGCCTGAAGAAGAAATGATTGTTGAGTCACATCAAGGGTTAGTAACTTTAAGAGAGAATTTAGATAAGTGGGAATTTCAAAGATTATTATGTGGTGAATATGATAAAGAAGCTGCTATCGTCTCTATTAATGCTGGTGCAGGTGGCACTGATGCACAAGATTGGGTGGAAATTCTATTAAGAATGTATTCAAGATGGGCAGATAATAATGGAATGAGCTTAGAAATTACTGATTTATCTGATGGAGAAGAAGCAGGTATTAAAAGCGTTACTTTTGAAGTTAATGGTAAATATGCTTATGGTTATCTTCAAAATGAAAAAGGTACTCATAGATTAGTAAGAATCTCACCGTTTAATGCAAATGGTAAAAGACAAACTAGTTTCGCTGGAGTTGAGGTTATGCCTAAATTAAATCAAAGTATTTCATTAGAGATTCCTGATAAAGATTTAGAAATTACAACTAGTAGATCAGGCGGAGCTGGAGGACAAAACGTTAATAAAGTAGAAACAGCAGTAAGGATTGTACATTTGCCTTCAGGAATCGCTGTAAGATGTACTCAAGAGAGATCTCAGTTACAAAATAAGGAGAAAGCAATGTTATTGCTTAAAGCTAAATTATTAGTAATAGCTAAAGAACAAAGAGCTTCTGAAATATCGGATATTAAAGGTGATATTGTTGAAGCTGCATGGGGTAATCAAATTAGAAATTATGTTTTTCATCCCTATCAAATGGTCAAAGATTTAAGAACAATGAAAGAGACTAATGATTTAGATGCAGTTCTTAATGGTGGATTAGATCAATTTATTCATGAATTATTACGTATGAATATTTCTTCTAAAGAGTCTATTCAATAAATTTATGGCAAATAAAAACGAAAATTTAGAAAAAAAAGTTTCTCCTCCTAGCTTTATAAAACTAGCTATGAGAAATATGGTTAGGAAGGGTTCTAAAAGTATTTCTCATTTTTCAATTACTTTTTTAATTTTGATCGGACTTTTAATTTTAATAGCTACTTTAGGAAAGCCTAATATGCCTGTTTAATGAAAGTATGTATCAAAAAGATTTATATGACTTACAAATAGATTTAGTCTTTAAATGTAATGATTTTTCTAATTTATCAGATCATTTTCTAAATAAGCCAGATAATCTTATTTTCGAATCTGGTTTTTGGGAAGAAGTATTATTGTGTTGGATTAAAATAATTCTAGATGAAAAAGATACTTCTTTTCCAAATTTTATTTTAGACAAAAAAAGTTTTTCGTTAAGTTTGCAGATTATTAATGATAATGAAATTTCTTCTATTAATCAAAAGTGGATGAATAAATCTGGGTCAACTGATGTTTTATCTTTCCCAATTATTTCTGATGAAGATACTACTAAAGATTTAAATTTTATTGAATTAGGAGATTTATTTATATCCTTAGAAACGGCTTTTAAACAATCCTTAGAATTTAATCATTCTATTAAAAAAGAAATGCTCTGGTTAGCAAGTCATGGATTATTACATCTTTTGGGATGGGAACATAATGATGATTATGAATTAGATAATATGTTAAATTTTCAAGAATATTTAATTTCAAAATTAGATTGAAAGATTTTATTAATCAACTATAAATGAAGAGTAAAGCAAAACTTTTAAAAAGTAGAAGAAGGTCATATAGGACATCTAAAAATGTTTTAATAAGTTTTAGATACGCTTTTAATGGGATTAAATATACATTTAAAAATTCAAGAAATTTTAAAATTCAAGTTCTTTTTGCTCTTTTTAGTTTAATTATAGGTTCAATTCTTCAACTTGATAAAAGTGATTATTTGATTATGCTGGGGACTATTTTTTCTGTATTGACTTTAGAAATAATAAATACATCAATCGAATCTTTAGTTGATCTAGTGATTAAAAAAAAGTTTAGTAATCTTGCTAAAATTGCAAAGGACTGTTCAGCAGGTGCTGTATTATTAGCTTCAATTAATTCTGTTATTATTGGTCTATGCTTATTTATTCCTAAAATAAAGTTATTATTTTTAAATTGAAAAAGATATGTTTTTAGTTATTGATAATTATGATAGTTTTACTTATAACCTAGTTCAATACTTAGGTGAGCTTTCAGTAGATCATCATATAACAAAAGAATTATTAGTAAAAAGAAATGATGAAATTACTTTAGAAGAAATAAGTCATATTAATCCCGATGGTATTTTATTGTCTCCTGGTCCAGGGAATCCAGATCAGTCAGGTATTTGTCTGCCAATTCTCCAAAACTTATCAAAGGAAATTCCAATATTAGGAGTCTGTTTAGGTCATCAAGCATTAGCTCAAGCCTATGGCGGTAAAGTAATAGTTGGTAAAGAATTAATGCATGGAAAGACCTCAAAAATTATTCACAATAAAAAAGGATTATTCAAAGATATTGATAGCCCATTTGTGGCTACTAGATATCATAGTCTTATAGTAGATTCAGAATCTCTCCCCTCTTGTTTTGAAATAACTGCGACTCTAGAGGATTCAACAATTATGGCAATTTCACATAAACAATATAAAAATTTACATGGTGTTCAGTTTCATCCAGAAAGTGTTCTCACACAATTTGGACATAAATTAATTAGTAATTTTCTAAATATGGCTGAACAGAAGTAAAATATAAATATATAAATTTTCTATGAGTATTATCAAAATTAAAAAATTTTTCCTTTTTATATTATTTTTATTTTTAATACCCTCATCCGCTATGGCAGGTGATTTGTTATTAAAAAGTTTAGGTCATGGTAGTTTTTTAATTAAAGGAAGAGAAAAATCAGTTCTTATAAATCCTTTTAAGGCTATTGGTTGTGCAAGTGATTTAAATGAGCCAAAAGGCATAAATGCTGATTTTATTTTAGCTAGTTCAAAACTAGCTGATGAAGGATATAATCCAAATGATCAATTGATGTTTGTAGAACCTGGAGTTTATAAATTCGAAGATATATTATTAAATGGAATTGAGGTTCCTCATGACAGAGTTGGGGGAAGAAGGTTTGGTATGGCTACGGTCTGGAGTTGGGAGCAGAATAATTTAAAAATAGTCCATATGGGTGGAGCTGCTGGTGAAATGGATATAAATAGTCAAATTATTTTGTCCCGTCCAGATATTTTATTTATTTCAATAGGAGGAGGATTCAAATCTTATAACGGAAGCGAGGCCTCAGATATTGTAAAAAAATTAAAACCCTCAATTGTTGTTCCTGTTCATTTTATGAGAGGTAAAAATATTAGTGATAATTGTGATTTTTCTAATGCTGACTTTTTTCTTGAAAATATGCAAGATTTTAAAGTCAAATATCTTGGTAAAAGCTTTGAAATAAATTCAAAAAGAATTGATAAAAATACTATTTATATTTTCAAAGATTAATTATTAAGATCTAATTTTTTATAAGTACTCCAGAAAAGACTCATTTGTTCTTGAGTTCCTATACTAACTCTTATAGAATTCTCAATATCTTTTTTGTTTTTCATCTCTCTTATTAAGATACCCTTTTCTCTCATTTGTCTTGTCAAAATTTCGGGATTTTTTTTTGGCCAAATTAAAAAATAATTTCCTCCACCAAAATGTTTCCTAATTGCTATAGATTCAAATTTCTTCTCAATTAATACTCTCGCTTTTTTTACTTCAGAAACATAATTATCTATATAAGATTTATCATTTAGAGCAGCTAATGCAGCAGTAACAGCAAAACTGTTCACATCGTAAGGTCCTGTCACTTTATTGATATATTGAATTATGCTTTTATGTCCGAACGCAAAGCCAATTCTTAAACCAGCTAAACCAGCAGTCTTTGAAAGGGATTGAATAACAACTATATTTTTAATTTTTTTAAAATCTATTACTGGAAGAAGACTATCTCCGTTAAATTTCTCATAAAGTTCATCAACGACAATTAATGAATTTTTATTCAAATTTGCTAATTTAATTATTTCTTGAGCACTTAAAACAGTACCAGTAGGATTATTTGGATTACAAATAAATATTAATTTAGGTTTATGTTTAATAATTTTTTCTTTAAATCGCTTTATTGGGAAAAGAAAGTTTTCTCCTTCGTAGGCACAAGTTATTTTTCTCATACCTTGTATTTCAGAACAAGGTGAATAATAACCAAAAGTCGGGTTTGTGGTCAGAAATATTTCATCCCTGTCGCCAAAAGAATTAAATATCGCATTTATTGCAGCATCAGCTCCATTAAACAAACCTATCTCTTCAGAGTCAAATTGCCTTGATTCATAATAGTGATTCGATACAAATTTTTTTAATAAGTTATATTCTGGATAGATTGAAATTTGATTTAAATTAATATCTTTGATAGCTTCATATACTTTTTGACTGGGACCTAAAGTATTTTCATTAAAATCTAAACGCAATAAATTTCTTCTGTTTTCTAAAGGTGCAGAATAAGATTGCATATTTATTATTTCCTTTCTTGGGAGAGGTGAAAGATTATTTACTTGATCAAATTCATTCATTACATTCTCTCTAAGGTTTCAATTCCAAGAAGCTCTAAACTTAATTTTAAAGTCTTTTCAGTTAAAGCACATAATGTGAGTCTTGAAATCTTTGTATCCATTTCTCCCTTAAGAATAGGAACTTGATCATAAAATCTATTAAAAGTCTTACATAATTCAAACAGATAATTACATAATCTATTTGGCATTAAGTCTTTTTCTATCGAAATAATAACTTCATCAAATTTAAGTAATTTCCTTATAAGCTTCCACTCTAAATCATGGCTATATGAAATAGATTCCAAATTTATAGCCTCTTCAGTCATATTATTTTTTCTATTAATTCCTGAAATTCTTACAAGTGTATACAAAAGATAAGGCGCCGTATTCCCATTAAGAGAAAGCATCTTTTCAAAACTAAATTGATAATTTGTGATTCTATTTTGGCTTAAATCGGCATATTTTACTGCTCCGATTCCAATAACTTTTGAAGTATTTAAAATAAAATCATCATTTTCAAACCGACTTTCGTTCTCTAATCTTTTTAATAGATCTTCTTTGGCTCTTTTAATTGCCTCTGATAATAAATCTTTTAGTTTTATGGTATCTCCTTCTCTTGTTTTAAGTTTTTTACCATCAATACCTTGTACTAGCCCGAATGGGACGTGATTTACTTCACAATCTTTAGGGATCCAATTAGCTCTTTTTGCAACTTGAAAAACTCCTGCAAAATGATTGGATTGACCATGATCTGTTACATAAATAATTCTAGCTGCATTATCTCCATAAGGTTCCTTATTAAATCGATATCTTAGAGCAGCAAGATCAGTAGTTGCATAATTGAACCCACCGTCTTTTTTTTGAATAATAAGTGGTAATGGATTACCTTCTTTATTAGTCATGCCATCAAGAAAAACACATTTTGCGCCTTGATCTTCTACTAAAATTCTCTTGTAATTTAAATCTTCAATTATTGATTTTAAAAACGGATTATAAAAGGATTCTCCTCTTTCCTTAATTTTTATGTTCAATGTTTTATAGATTTGATCAAACTCTTTTCTTGATTGATTACATAATAATTTCCATGCTTCAATTGATTTTTTATCTCCACTTTGTAATTGAACTACCTCTTCTCTTGATCTCTTTTGAAATTCTGTTTCATTATCAAATCTTTTTTTTGAAGCTTTATAGAATTCAACTAAATCACTAATTTTGATCCTATCTATTTCTTTAAGATCACTTGAATATAAATCTTTAAGCTGAGTAATAAGCATTCCAAATTGTGTACCCCAATCTCCAATGTGATTTAGTCTTAAAACGATATATCCTCTAAATTCGAAAATTTTTGAGATCGAATCTCCTATAATTGTTGATCTTAGATGACCCACATGCATTTCTTTAGCAATATTAGGACTTGAAAAATCTACGATAACTTTTTTTTGGGAATGACTATTATTTTTATGGGATAAAGGAACACCAGCTCTAGGGCATTTAATATTAGATTTTATTGCTTCAATCAAAACTTTATTTTTTAATTTTATATTTATAAAACCTGGTCCCGCAATTTCTAAATCTTCACACAAATTAGATATCTTTTTATTTTCTTTGAGGGTCTCAATAAATGCAATAGCAATTTCTCTAGGATTCCTTTTATAAATCTTAGATAAAACTAGACATATATTGCATTGATAATCACCAAACTCCTCTTTAGATGCTTGATTAATTAGATTTTTACGAATTTTTTCAAATTCTTCTTTCTTTTCATTTTTTATAAGACTTTCTAGAAGGGTTTCTTCAAAGCTTTTAGTTAATTCTTTAAAAATTACCTGCATGAATTATTAAAATGCTATTCGAGTCATTTAATTAATATAACGCATACTAAAATCAATCCAATTACTTTTAGTAATTGAAGAACTTGTTGAAATCAAATCAATTCCATCAATTAAATAGTTACTAATGTTTATTGGATTAATTCCAGATACCTCTATGATTAAATCATTCCTAATTGTTCTATTAGAGTTATTTGTTGATAACTCTCTTAATTCTTTAATACTTTTTTTAAGTAATTCAGGATTAAATTCATCTAACAAAATACTATCTGCACCTGCTAAAACTGCATCTTTTGCTTGCTTCATATCTTCTGCTTCAATAATAATATGAGTTGTAAAGGGAGTATTTAATCTAATTTTTTCAACTGCATTTTTCAAGTTATCAGTCCATGCAATATGGTTTTCTTTAATCATTGCAGCATCATATAATCCCATTCTATGATTAATACCACCACCACATTTAAAAGCATACTTTTCAAATATTCTTAAACCAGGAGTAGTTTTTCTTGTATCTGCTAAATTTATATTTGTACCTTTCAGAACATCTACAATATTTTTTGTATAAGTTGAGATTCCCGATAAATGCATTGAGATATTGAGACTTATTCTTTCACTTGCCAAGAGACTTCTTGAAGGACCATTTAGTTCAAGAAGCTTTTGATCTTTCAAAAATTTTTCACCATCATTAATAAAAAAATTGCACTCTATCTTTTCGTCAATTTTTTTTAAAATTTCTTTTATTATTCCTACACCACAAAATATCCCTTCCTCTTTTGCTATCCAATGGGCTTTTCCTATTTTTTTGGTAATCGCAGAAGATGTTAGATCACCTTTACCGATATCTTCTTCAATCCAATCATCAATAATTCTAGAAATATTTGGAGAGTATAAATCCACTAAATTTGAATAAGATAAAAATTTTATTTTAACTTTTAAAGTTTACTTTATACATTTATGTATTTTAATAAAAATTTATTTACCTATACAAAATTTGGAAAAAATATTATTTAGTAGATCTTCAGTTAATTCTTGACCTGTAATTCTCGATAAGTTTTTTATTCCATCTCTAACTTCAATTGATAATAAATCGAAGGGTAATTGATTAGCAATTATTGGATCAGTATCATTTAAATTTTTTAGGCAATCAGTTAGGTTTGATATTTGTCTTTCATTTAAAAAAATATCTATATTTTCAAATTCTTTTGATCCACATTTTTTAACTATCTTTTCGACTAGTTCTTTTTCGCCTTCATCATTTTTAATACTCATTAAAACAGAGTTCGATAAATTTTTTTTATTTACTTTTTTTGAATCAATTAAATCTTTTTTATTCCCCAAGATTGTAATTAATTTTTCTTGTGGAATTTTGCTTATAATTTTCTCATCATCCTTATTTAATCCTTCTTCAAGACTATATAAATAGATTATATAGTCTGAGTTTTGAATCATTTCAAAGCTTTTTTCAATTCCAATATTTTCTATATATTCATCGGTTTCTCTAATGCCAGCGGTATCTATTATTTTTATTGGTATATCTTTTATAGTCAAATTCACTTCAATTATATCTCTAGTTGTTCCTGGAATACTAGTAACTATTGCTTTTTCTTTTTTTGAGAGAAGATTTAAAAGAGAACTTTTCCCAACATTAGTTTTGCCAATAAGAGCAATTGATATTCCATTATGAATATGCGCCCCCCTTTTTGAATTTTCTATAAGGATTTCTATTTTTTCTTTTATAATTCTAATATTTCTAGAAAAATCATGATAATTAAACTCTGAAAAATCCTCTTCAAAGTCTACTCTTGCTTCTATTTCTGATAATTGCTCGATTAAATCATTTTTAATAATATCAATCTTTTTCTTTATTTCTCCCTTTACTCCATTAAAAGCTATTTCTGCTGATTTAAGATTTTTTGCATTAATCAATTGATTAATTGATTCTGCTTGAGTTAAATCTATTTTGCCATTAAGAAATGCTCTTTGACTAAATTCTCCTGGATTTGCAATCCTTACTCCAGTATTATTTGATAACAATGTCTCCATCACTTTATTTACAACAATTACTCCTCCATGACAGTGCAATTCAACAATATCTTCTCCAGTGAAACTATTAGGAGAATGCATAACTGTAATTAAAATTTCATCTATAAATTTATTTTCTAAATTATCTTTTATAAAGCCATGAAAAACTCTATGAGACTCCCAAGCATATTTAGATTTTGTTTCTACAATGTTTTTACATGAATTTATTGCTTCTTCCCCTGATACTCTTATAACTGCAATTCCTCCTTTACCTAGACTTATAGCCGAAGCTATAGCTGCTATTGTATCCTCAGTATCGATAATTGATTCCATCTCTCACTATGCTGTGGATAATTAAGTAGGCTTATCAAAGAAAACTTTCTTGATTGTGATTTCAGAATGAAGTTGATAAAGAATCTTCAATATAAAAAAATTCTATCATTATTTTTGAAACAAGATGGTACTCCCTTTTTTAATGCAAAGGGAGTAGCTGTTGGGGTCTTTTGCGGATGCTTTCCTTTCTTTGGTTTTCAAACTTTATTAGGATTATTTTTAGCAAGAGTTGCGAAAGGAAATCTTTTTCTTGCTGCAATTGGTACTTGGATAAGTAATCCATTTACTTATGTACCTCTATATTTTTTCAATTATAAAGTTGGTTCATTTTTGCTAAAAAATTCACCAGATATTGTTTTTGATAAAAATTTAATGATTGAAGAATTATGGGAAAAAGGAAGTGTTTTTTCATTAAGGTTAATTTTGGGTTCAGCATTAGTTGGATTTTTATTAGCTTCTATTTCAGGAATTATTGTTTTTTTGCTATATAAAAGAAAAATAAAAAAAACAGCATCTTAAAATTCTTCTAAGTTTAAATTAACTTATTCCTACCCTTGCAATATCTAATACATCAGCCATTGATTTAATTTGATCAATAGTTTTGTGGAGTTGACTATAACTTTCTAGACCAACACATAAATTAATTATTGCAGGTTTACCAAAAGCGGTTTTTACATTTGCATCGCTAACATTTATTCCTTTATCAGATAATCTCATAAGAATATCTTTTAGGACGCCTACTCTATCTATAACTTCTATTCTTAGTTGAATTGGGAACTTATTGTCAAGAATCTTATTCTCTTGGTTCCATGCAACAGGTAATCTTCTCTCTATTGGTATTGGGATAACATTCTCACAATCTCTTCTATGAATAGTGATACCGTGATTACCTAGAGAGACAGTTCCAATTATTTCTTCCCCAGGAAGTGGACTGCAGCATTTTCCGATTCTATAATCTAAGCCTTCGACCCCAGTGATTGGTGATTTATTAGTTGCATGAGATTTGGTTGCTATTGAATTATTTTTATTTATAAGAGATCTTGCTAATTCTTCGTTAGATTCATTTTTAATTTCTTCTGTCTGTATTTTAATCTCTTCTCTTAATCTATTCAATACTTGATGTAAAGTTAAACCCCCAAATCCTAATGATGCTAGTAGATCTTCCGTAGACTTTAAATTACATCGATGTGCAACTTTTTTCATGGCATCACTTGAAATTAATGATTCAAATCCATTACGACCTATTTCTTTTTCAAGCAGATCTTTTCCTCTTTTAATAGTTTCATCTCTATGGCTTTTTTTATACCACTGCCGAATTCTATTTTTTGCGGTTGGAGTAACTACAAAATTCAACCAATCTAAGCTTGGAGTTGAATTATTATTAGTCAAGATTTCGATAAAGTCCCCATTTTGCAATGATGTAGATAGAGGAGATAGCTTTTCATTTATTCTTATCCCATTACAATGATTGCCTATTTCTGAATGTATTCTGTAAGCAAAATCGATTGCAGTAGATCCTTTCCTTAGGCCAACAACATCTCCTTTTGGTGTAATCACAAATACTTCTTCATCGAATAAATCTTCTTTTATAGATGCTAGATAATCATTATGGTCTTTCTCATTACCTTCTTGTTGCCAATCTACTAATTGTCTAAGCCAATTAAATCTTTCTGCATTACTAGATGCAGGTGAACCACCTTCTTTATATTGCCAATGTGCAGCTATTCCGAATTCTGCAATTTGATGCATTGAACTCGTTCTTATTTGAACTTCAATAGGCCTATGTCTGCCGATCACAGAGGTATGCAAGGACTGGTAACCATTTGGTTTTGGTAAACCTATATAGTCTTTAAATCTTCCTGGAATTGGCTTAAAAGTGTCATGAACGACTGCTAAAGCTTTGTAACAGCTATCTGAATTGCTAACAATAATTCTTAAAGCAGCAACGTCATAAATCTCGCCAAATTGTTTTTGTTGTCTTTCCATTTTGCTCCAAATACCATAGAGATGTTTTGGTCTTCCCGTAATTTCAAAATTTCCTAAACCTGAAGAGACTAAGTTTTCCTTCATCAAATTTAAGGTAACGTTTAACCTTTTTTCTCTATCACTTCTTTTAACGGCAATTTGATCTTTTAAATTTTTATATTCCTCTGGTTCAAGAAATTTAAATGCTAGATCTTCTAATTCCCATTTAAATCTATTTATTCCTAACCTATTTGCTAAAGGGGCATATATTTCTCTCGTTTCTCTTGCAATTCTCTCTTTTCTCTCTTCATTAAGCCATTGAATTGTTCTCATATTATGTAGTCGATCTGCAAGTTTAACTAAAACAACTCTTATGTCGCTTGCCATAGCTAAGAACATTTTTCTAAGATTTTCAGCCTGTGCTTCAGTTCTATTATTAAAGTGAATACCTCCTAATTTAGTTACACCTTCTACAAGTACTTTTACTTCTAAGCCAAAATTAACTTCTATCTCTGAAAGAGCAATTCCTGTGTCTTCAACAACATCATGTAATAGGCCGGCAGCTATAACTGATGAACTTGCACCTATTTCTTTAAGCAGATCTGCAACAGCTATGGGATGAATTATATATGGCTCTCCACTTGCCCGAAGTTGTCCATTATGAGCTTCATAAGCAAGTTTGAAAGCTTTTACTATAAGATCTTGATTCGAATCATTTTTTTTATTTGATACTTCATAGTTTTGAATAATCTCAAGAAGCCAATTAGGAATATTTATCTCATACTTCAAAGATTCACTTTCATAATTTTTATTTTCAGGCAAAATGATTGTTGAAACTTTAATTTCATTTTTTTCTTTTGAATTCGCAGTTGCCTCAGACATATAATGTTGCTTTAGATTTATTTTATTTAGGACTAGAGAAATTTGCTACAAAATTATGAAAATAAATAAAAGCAAAATTCTTGAAATCAGGAATCTAAATGTCAAATATGGTCCTAATCAGAAATCTACCATAAAAAATTTTAAATTAGATTTGTTTAAAGGAGATCACTTAGCAATAATAGGTCCTTCTGGATGCGGTAAAACAACATTTGCAAAAACAATTGTAAATATGCTTCCTGAAGGTTCAATTACTCAGGGATTTATAAAAATATCTGGAGAAGATCTAACTAAAATTGATAAAAAACAAATTCAATTATTTAGAAGAAATAATTTTGGATTTATTTATCAAGATTCCATAAAAAAACTTAATCCTTTAATGACAGTTGGAGATCATTTAAAAGAATTATTCAAAACACACTTTCAAAACTATCCCCCTTTAATTATTAAAGATTTAGTAGAAGAAAATTTTAGAAAAGTAGGAATAGATATTGAAAGATTAGATTCATTTCCTCATCAATTTAGTGGGGGAATGAGACAAAGAGTTTCAATTGCAATGGCTTTAGCTTTGAAACCTAAAATATTAATAGCAGATGAACCTTCAACAAGTCTGGATTCTAAGACTAGTTTTGAAGTAATGAATCAAATTCTTTGTTTATGTGAGAAATCTGGAACCACTTTGATTTTGATTAGTCATGACATTAATCTTGCAGCAAAGTGGTGTAAAAAAGTCGTGATAATGGATCAAGGATCAATTCAGGAGCAAGGAAATATAAAAGAAGTTTTTAAATCGCCTAAATCAAAAATTGGAGAGAAATTGATAAATGCAGCAAATATATCTTTGAAGCCAAGAAAAATAATTACCTCTACAAATGATGTTGTTTTAGAGGTTAATAATTTAAGACATTGGTATAAATTAAATTCTTCAATTTTCCGACCTAAATGGAATAAGGCTTTAAAAGAAGTTAGTTTTAAATTGTATCGAAATGAAGTCCTTGGAATTGTTGGATCTTCTGGGAGTGGAAAAAGTACTTTATGTAGAGCTTTAATAGGACTCTTGAAGGTGAGAGGAGGTGAAATAAAAGTTTATGAAAGAAATTTAGAATTACATAAAAAAAAGTCTAATAATTTTAAAAATATACAAATAATTTTCCAAGATCCTTTTTCAAGTTTGAATCCAAAAATGAAAATCAAAAATATTTTGAAGGATATATTTTTAATTCAAAAAATATCTAATAATTATCAAATTAAAAATGAGATTAAACTAATTTTAAAAAATTTAAATCTACCTTCAGATTCTGAATTCTTAAACTCCTACCCCAATCAATTGTCTGGCGGTCAATTACAAAGAATTTCAATTGCAAGATCATTATTATTGAAACCAAAAATCCTCATCTGCGATGAAAGTGTAAATATGTTAGATGCATATGTAAAAGTTGAGATACTTGATTTACTTAGAAAGATACAAGAAAAAATGGATTTAACTATAATTTTTATTACTCATGATTTAGGAATTGCAAAGAAATTTTGTAATAGATTATTAGTTATGAATTATGGACAGATTATTGAAGAAGGCGATTCAGCTACAGTTTTTTCTAGTCCTAAGAATAATGTTACAAAAGCTTTAGTAAATAGCTCCTTAAACCTTAATTGATTTTTTTAAGACTCTCAATAATTTCTGAAATTCTTGGGGTAATTCTGCTTCAAATTTCATTTCTTCTCCATTTATAGGATGAAAAAGTCCTAGCTCTACAGCATGTAAAGCCTGACCATCCAATTTGCAAGGAAGCTTTTTACACCTTCCATATAAAGGATCACCAAGAATAGGGTGATTGATATGTGCACAATGAACTCTTATTTGATGAGTTCTTCCAGTATCTAGTTTGAAGCTCATTAATGAATAATTACCTAATCTTTCTAATAATTTCCAATAAGTACATGCATATCTCCCGGAATTTTCATCAACTACCGCATACTTCAATCGATTTAGTTTATCTCTACCTATATGTCCAACAATTTTACCTTCTGAAGTATTTGGGACTCCATGAATTACCGCAATATAGTTTCTTGAAGCGATTTTTTCTTTTATTTGTATTTGAAGATTGACAAGTGATTCTTGGCTTTTTGCTACAACCATACAGCCAGAGGTGTCCTTATCTAATCTATGAACTATCCCAGGTCTTAACTTGCCATTTATTCCAGGTAAATCTTTACAGTGAAAGAGTAGTCCATTTACTAAGGTGCCTGATTTATGTCCTGGAGCTGGATGGACTATGAGTCCTGATTGTTTATTAATTACAATGATGTGTTCATCTTCAAAAAGGATATTTAAGTTCATCTTTTCTGGCTTTAAATATATGAGAGGTTCTGGAGGAGGCATCCAAATTTGTATATTATCTCCTGTTTTTAGTGGGGTTTTAGCTTTTGCAGTTTTGTAGTTAACAAGAACTAATCCCGCGTTTATAAAATGTTGTATTCTTGCTCTACTCTGTTCAGGCCTCTTGCTTACTAGCCACCTATCGAGTCGCATAGGAAGGGACATTTCATAAGTAATTTCTATTAATTCACCTTCTCCTACTCCAAAAGAGTTTTTATTACTTGAGTTCATATTGGCACTTCCAAAGCAATCTTTCCTAGCATTTGATTGCGATAATCTTCTAATAATTTGTGAGCCATTCTTCTTTTATCACCTGAGGTATGTTTCAAGGCTACAAGATCAATCCATTCATGAGGGCTATCAAAGTTCTTTAATAAATCAACTCCATATCTATTAGATATCTTTGAAAGTGAAATATTCGCATTTTTATCTTCTTTTAATTTAAAAATTATTTTTATAAATTCAATCGCAACACTTTCTATTTCATAAGCAGCCTCTCCAATATCATCACAAAGTGCAAGATTCAGAGCCGATTTTTGATTCTCTAAATTAGGGGGTATAACACCGGGGGCATCAAGCAAATCTATCCCACTGTCTAATCTGATCCATCTAAGATTACGTGTTACTCCTGCTTTCCTAGCGCTTTCAACAACTTTTTTCTTGGCGATTCTATTTATTAATGCAGATTTTCCTACATTAGGAAAACCGAGGGTAAGTGCTCTGATCGGCCTAACCTTCATTCCTCTAGATAACCTTCTGTTATCAATTGATAATCGGGATTCCTTAGCAGATTTACAAATTTCTTTAATTCCTTTACCATTTTTTGCATCACACCAAAGAGGATATATATTATCTTTTTTAAACCACTTGTTCCAATTAGTTATAGTTTCTGTAGTTATCATATCCGCACGATTTATCACAAGGATATGTTTTTTGTTTCTAATCCATTGATTAAGATGAGGATGACCTGTTGATAAAGGGATTCTTGCATCTCTAACTTCTATAACTAAATCTACTCTATTTATCACTTCAGTTAGCTTTTTTTCGGCTTTAGCAATATGGCCTGGGTACCATTGAATTTTAGGTATTTCCAATTGATTAAATCCAACAAGTTGTACGAGTAAACCTTTTGATTCTTATTAATTTCAAAAGTAATTACATTTAATATTAATGTAAACATTAAATATTTTTTATTTTTATAAATTTTATATTTCTACCTAATTTTTAAAATTTATTAAGGCATAAGTAACACTTAGTACTTTTTAACCCAATAAGCTCAAATTAACGTTAGGGTTTCATGGTAAAAATAGGATGTTTTAATGTCGAAGTTGTCTCTTTCCAGTCTTGATAAGTCTAAATTAGAAGGAAAAAAAGTTCTTGTAAGGGTTGATTTTAATGTCCCATTAAATGATAGTGGTCAGATTACTGATGATACTAGAATAAGAGCAGCAATTCCTACGATAAAATATCTTATAAATAATTCGGCAAAAGTTATATTAGCTGCTCATTTTGGAAGACCTAAAGGAAAAGTTAATGAGAAAATGAGATTAACCCCAGTTGCTGCCAGATTAAGCGATATATTGGAACAAAAAGTTAATCTGACTGAAAGCTGTATTGGTGAAGAGGCTCTAGCTAAATCTAATAGTTTAAATAATGGCGATGTTTTATTACTAGAAAATGTTCGTTTTTATGAAGAAGAAGAAAAAAACGATTTAGATTTCGCTAAAAATTTAGCTTCTCATGCAGATATGTATGTTAACGATGCTTTTGGAGCTGCGCATAGAGCTCATGCTTCAACTCAAGGAGTTACACAATTTCTAGAGCCAGCTGTTGCAGGATTTTTGTTAGAAAAAGAGTTGAAATATTTACAGGGCGCAATTGATGCTCCAAAACGTCCTCTTGCAGCAATAGTAGGAGGTTCTAAAGTAAGTAGCAAAATTGGAGTTTTGGATTCTCTTTTAGATAAGTGTGACAAAATTATTATTGGGGGAGGTATGATTTTTACTTTTTACAAGGCAAGAGGATTAGATGTTGGGAAGAGTCTTGTTGAGGAAGATAAACTTGAACTAGCAAGAAATTTAGAGGCAAAAGCAAAAACTAAAGGGGTAGAGCTTCTATTACCATCTGATGTATTACTTGCAAATGAGTTTTCTCCTGATGCAGAAAGTAAAGTCTCTCAAATAGATTCAATAAGTGGTGATTGGATGGGCCTAGACATTGGGCCACAATCAATCAAGGTTTTCCAAAATGCTCTTGCCGAATGCAAAACAATTATTTGGAATGGCCCAATGGGTGTTTTTGAATTTGATAAATTTGCTGAAGGTACAAATGCAATAGCAACAACCCTGGCAGATTTAAGTTCTTTCTCTGAGGTTTGTACAATTATTGGAGGGGGAGATTCTGTCGCTGCAGTGGAAAAAGCTGGCTTGGCTGAAAAAATGTCACATATATCTACTGGTGGAGGGGCTAGTTTAGAACTTTTAGAAGGTAAAACTTTACCTGGAGTAGCAGCTTTAAAAGACGCTTAAATTATATTTTTTCAACAATTTCAACGCTTTTAGTGAAAGAAATAGTTCCCTTTGGATGAGCGATAATACCTGACCATATTTGTCTAGCTGGTTTGGATGATGCTCTAGTCGTTTTAAAAATGCCTCCAGAGGCTAAAGGCTCAATATTGATTTCTTGTTTTAAATAAGAATCATCCTGATGCGATATTATTCCTCCAGCTATAATTACATCACCAAGTGGTTCATTTAGAATAATATCAATATCATATTTTGTACCAGTAAGAACTTTCTCAGGAATTTTAAAAATAATATCTATTTTGTTTTGGTCATTTCTAATAGTAGTTAATAAATTTTTTATATTTCCATTATTTATTTTGTCGTTTTGAATGGAAAACAAATACTTAAAATTAGATTCAAGAAAGTATATTTCTCCATTAACTATTTTCTCTCCATTAACTTTGATATTAAATATTTTTTCTTTAGAGTTTTCTCCGCTTAATCTTTTAATTTGCCATTTTGAATTAGGGAAATCTTTGATTATTTCCTTAAATTGTTCTTGAATTTTAAAGTTTTCATCTTCTTTAAAAATGTTTTTTATCAATTTTAGGTTTCGAGTATTTAATGCATTTTCAAGATTTTTTCTTATATCAACGTTTGTATTTTGGGTGATTGCTAATTTTGGGGAAATGAGATAAATAAATATATATATAAATAATCCTAATTTTGGAAAAAACTTTAAATTGAACATTTTCATAATTTTATTTTACTTATTTAATTTTTAATGTCTAAAAAAAGAAATAATTTATTAATAGCGGCAAGTGGAACAGGAGGTCATATCTTTCCTGCTTTAGCAGTCTCTAAAAAGGTTGAAAAAGATTGGGATATTCATTGGCTAGGAGTTACAAAAAGACTCGATTCTGAATTTGTACCTAGAAAATATAATCTTTTGACTTTGAATTTGGAGACACCAAAAAAAAATATTTTTAGAGTATTTCAATATCTAAAAATTTTATTTTCAATTTTTAATATTATTAAAATCCTTAAAGAAAAAAAAATTAATTTAGTATTTACTACTGGTGGATATATTTCGGCACCGACAATTCTTGCAGCAAATTTGCTTAAAATACCTGTTATCCTCCATGAATCAAATCTAATACCGGGTACGGTTACAAAATATTTTGGTTTTCTATGTGAATTTGTTCTTCTGGGTTTTAAAGATACAAATTTTTATTTAAAAAATTGCAAAACAATTTTCACTGGAACTCCTCTTAGGGATCAGTTTTATGAAATTAATCCTTTACCAAAATGGGTTCCTAGAGGAAAGGGACCTCTTCTGATTGTTATGGGAGGAAGTCAAGGTGCAAAGAAGATTAATGAAATTTTTTATGAATCTATTGATTTTTTAATAAAACAAAATTTTCGTATAGTTCATATTATTGGTGAAAATAATTCTAATAATTTGGTAAAATTAAAATCTAATAATTATGTTCAAAAGAAATTTACTAATCAAATTGCATCTTTGATGCAAAACTGTGAACTCGTTATATCAAGATCTGGAGCAGGAACAATAAATGAACTCATACAAACTGGAAAACCATCAATTTTAATTCCATACCCTAATTCAAAAAATAATCACCAAGAAAAAAATGCAATGATTCTTTCTTCAATAGGGGGTGCAATTTTAATGAATCAAAATCAAATATCAAAGTTATTTTTTGAAGAGACTTTGAAAAGGATTTTAAAATTTAAATTAAAAAAAGGAAAACCTAAATATGAAATTTTAGATTTAATGAAAGAAAATATAAAAAATCTTGATACCTTAAAATCTACAAATGAGATTAAAAAATTAATAAACTATTTTTTAAAAGAATTTTGAATTTCTCTACATAAAATTTTATTATTTTTTCTAGTCTGTAAACTTATTCTTGCCCATTTTTCATTAAGAAATCTAAATGAGTTGCATTCTCTAATTAATATCCCTTTTTTTTCTAAATAATGAATATTTGAAGACAAGGAGAATTTACTTTCTATTAAAAAAAAGTTAGTTGAAGAGTTATGTACTTTAAGATTTTTTATTTTCGATAATTCATTAGAAACCCAATTTTTCTCAGTATTTACCCAGTCATGAATCTTTGATGTCCATTCCTCATAAAGAATTTTATTACTTAATAGTTCTATTCCAGCTTTTATAGCAAATGAATTTAATGGCCAAGGGTCTCTTTTTATATTCCATTTCTTAAGTTTTTCAGATGAGCCAATAATATAACCTAATCTTAAACCTGCAATATTAAAGAGTTTGGTCAAACTCCTAATAACTAATAAATTATCATATTTTTTAGTGAGTGGAATTAAAGATTCTTTCTCACCATTAGGTGTGATGGCTAAGAAAGCTTCATCACAAATAACTAGTTTATATTTTTTTAGAATAATTTCTAAAGATTTTTTATCCCATAATTGACCCGTAGGGTTATGTGGGTTGGTTATCCAAAGAACATCACAAATTGGTTTAATTGGAAAGGTTTGGGGAAAACTATTGCTCCAATTTTTTGGCAATTCTGAATAATCGAAGCTAGCGTTCCAGCAATTTAGTGATCTTTCATAATCTACGAAGCCTGGACTTGGTATACAACTTGCTCCAGATTTGGAAGCTTCATAACCTGCCCAAGTTATTAATTCAGAAGCCCCATTCCCTGGCAATATATTATCAGGATCTATTTGATGAAATTCTCCAATGATTTCTCTCAAACTATTTAGATTTCTTTCAGGATAATATCGAAATCCTAGAGTTTTAATTTCTGAAATTAAAACATCTAATATCAGCTTTGGGGGTTCGAAAGGTACTAGTGAGGCACTTGAATCAATTATTTTAGATGGTAATAAATTTAATTTTTTTGCTTTAGTTAATATATTTCCTCCATGCTTGAAGTTTATATTTTTCATATCTTGATCATTCAAATTATTGGTATTGAATTTATTCATTAATTATTTTAGGTTTTATTCAATCCATTCTAAGTTTGATCCAATAGCTTCTTTCACATTTGATAATTGGTGAATATTAATTTGTTTTATGATCCCATTAAGAATATTTGGGACTAATTGTGGCCCCTTATAGATCCATCCAGTATATATTTGTACTAAAGATGCTCCAGAGCAAATTCTTTCCCAAGCAGATTCTGGACTATCAATTCCACCTACTCCAATTAAATTAATATTATTATCAATATTGTGAATATGTCTAATTATTTGATTTGCTTTTTGTTGAAGTGGCTTACCACTTAATCCTCCATTTTCCTCAGAAAGTAATAGCCCTGTTTGCTTTATCTTTCTTTGTTCAAAACCTAATCTATCTAGACTAGTATTGGTAGCAATTATTCCATCAATATTCTCATCAATTATTAATTGGCATATATCTTCGATATCTTTATAACTTAAATCTGGTGCGATTTTCACAAATAAAGGAGGACAATTATCTAAATTTTTAACTTCTCTAAGCAGTTCTTTAAGAAGAATAGGATCTTGTAACTTTCTAAGTCCTTCAGTATTAGGTGAACTTACATTTATAACTGCGTAATCACAATAAGGAATCAAAAGTTTTAAAGAAGTTAAATAATCTTCTGTAGCTTTGGATAAGCTTGTAATTTTAGATTTCCCAAAATTTATGCCCAAACAATTATTTTTTCTATGTTTTTTTAAATCAACATTTTGCTTTAAAAAGTTTTTAACAAGATTTTCTGCACCATTATTATTAAATCCCATTCTATTTAATGCTGCCTGCTCCTTAGCTAATCTAAATAATCTTGGTTTAGGATTACCAGATTGAGCAAATTTAGTAACTGTACCAATTTCAGCAAAACCAAATCCAAAATCCTTCCAAATATTTGCAGCATTTCCATTTTTATCAAAACCTGCTGCTAAACCTACTGGATTACAAAAATCTATCCCACATATTTTTTGATGTAATCTTTTATCAACAACACAAAATTCTTGATTTAAACTCTTTATTACTCTTGAAATTAAGGGCCAATTTCTATTATTTGAACTAAAAGTGAGAAGACTTAAGGATAAATTTGTAAGGTACTCTGCATCTATTCCGACATCTTTTTTAAGGATAGGAGTTACCAAGTTCTTATAAATATTATTAAACATCCCTTTCTGATCAATCATAAAATATTAAAGATTAAGTATTAATATTCTCTATTATCCAATATTTTTGATTTTTAGGAATTAATCTCCAATTACGCCATTCAAACAATTCATATTTTTGAACGAGTATATAACTTTCTTCTCCAAGTAATTCATTCAATTCACTAGAATTTAAAAAATATTTTTTTTTGGCAAATTGTTCAAGTAATTCATTTTTGGAGAATAATTTTTGAATTTCATTAGGTTCTTTTTTCTTTGAAAAGTCTATTGCTTCAAATGATTTTTTGACTTCACCAACTAAAGGTATTCCTTTGCTATAGCTTGTGGCAATTAAATCAACTCTCTCATTCTGTTTATCCCCACTATGACCTTTTACAAATTCCATCACTAGGCCTTTTATTCTTAAATCATCTATTTTTTGCCATAAATCCAAATTTTGAACAGATTTACCTGCGCTTGTTTTCCATCCATTTCTCTTCCAATTGATGATCCATTTTGTATAGCCTTCAATAACATATTTACTATCTGTTCTTAATTTAAAGTTTTCTTTTAATTGAAAATCTCTTAACTTTTCAAGTGTTTTAATAGCTGCAGTGAGTTCCATCCTATTGTTAGTGGTATTTTCCTCTGAACCACCTATTTCTATTTCACTATTATCATTAAAAATTATTAATCCTCCCCATCCACCAGGACCGGGATTTCCACTGCAAGCACCATCTGTTGCAGCTTCAATTGCAATATTTTGTTGACTATTCATAATTTTAAAGCCGATATTAGATATATCGGCTAGAAAAATTTTTTCTCTATTTTAGTGTAACTTTACCGCCAGCTTCTTCAATCTCTTTCTTTAAAGTTTCAGCATCTGCTTTCGCAATACCTTCTTTAACTGTCTTTGGTGCTGATTCAACAAGTGCTTTTGCATCACCAAGACCAAGACCAGTAGCATTTCTTACAACTTTAAGGACTTTGATTTTAGCCGCTGCGTCGAAGCTTTCTAGAATTACATCGAATTCAGTTTTCTCTTCAGCTGCTTCGCCGCCTCCATCTCCACCACCAGCTCCTGGAGCTGCCATTACTACACCAGCTGATGCAGCTGCAGAGACACCAAATGCCTCTTCAATTTGTTTAACAAGCTCAGATGCTTCTAAAAGTGAGAGGGATTTTAATGATTCGAGAATTTCTTCAGTTTTTGCAGTCATTTTCTTAATAGATAATTAATTTTGAAGTTTAAGATTCTGATTTTTCAGAATGTTGTTTAAGTGATCTAGCAAGTCCAGAAGGTACTTCATTGATAGAAATAGCAATTTTTGTAGCAACACCATTTAATGCGCCGGCAATTTTTGCCATTAATACCTCTCTCGAAGGTAGACTTGCGATCTCTTTTATTTCAGATTCGCTGAGAAGTCTACCCTCGAATAAAGCTCCTTTGGTTTCGGATTTTTTTGTCTCTTTCTGAAAAGATTGAATTGCTTTTACAGCGCCTCCAACATCTTCTTTGATTAAAACAAAAGCATTAGTCCCTGTTAGTAAGGATTCAAGATCAGTCCAATTACTATTACCATCAATTGCTTTACGCATTAATGAGTTTTTAGTAACTTTGCAAATGCCATTATTTGTTTGCAATCTTGATCGCAAATCAGACATCTCCTTGATAGTTAAACCTTTATAGTCAAGAACTACAGCCATTTCCGAATCATCTAACAGAGATTTTATTTCTGTGACGATTTTTTGCTTATTCTCTATTGTTCGGCCCATTGTTGTTTTTGGATCGTAATTTAGGAAGAGCAGGAAATGCGGCAAAGTCCATTTATGAAAGAGGCCGCACTTATTAGATCCAAAAAGAAAATAATTAAGACGAAACCTCGGCAGGATTTAAAGATTTAGCCGGAACTAAATCAACCTACTTTCTTTGGCCGTATTATTGCTTTAAAATTATACTACAGAGCGTTAACTTTCAGGCTGATAATCTTGTAAGGCATTTATATCGACTTGAACTGAAGGTCCCATAGTTGAAGTTACATAAAAACTTCTCCAATACTTACCCTTCGCACCACTAGGCTTATTTTTATCAATAGATTCTTGTAATGTCTTTAAGTTTTCAAATAAGGCATTTTCGGTAAAACTAGCTTTCCCAAAGCGAACATGCACAATGCCAGCTTTATCTGCTCTAAATTCTAGTTTGCCCGCTTTAAATTCTTTTATTGCACTAGCTATATCACCAGTTACAGTACCCGCTTTAGGATTTGGCATTAACCCCCTTGGACCTAAAACTCTTCCAAGTTTTGCTACTTTTGGCATCATATCAGGAGTTGCAATAAGCAAATCAAAATCCATATTGCCTTTATTAATGCTTTCTACAAGATCTTCTTCTCCAAAAAGATCTGCACCTGCAGATTTGGCTTTTGCTACATTTTCACCGCTTGTTATAACAGCAATTTTAATACTTTGGCCAGTTCCATTGGGTAGAGCTACGGTTGTTCTTAGCTGTTGATCTGTATATTTAGGATCAATTCCTAACCGAATGTGAGCTTCAATAGTCTCATCAAATTTAGCGTTTGCATTTTCCTTGACAATACCTAAGGCTTCAAGGGGAGCATACGTGCGATCTTCTATCTTTGTTGATAGAGCCGTCATTCTTTTGGATAGTTTTTTCATAATATATTTGGGTTCAAACGGTTAAATAATTAACCTCCCCTAAAAAGTGAATGTTTGGGATTGAATTTATTCTGTAATAGAAACACCCATGTTTCGAGCAGTTCCTTCAATTACCTTCATAGCTGATTCAATACTCGAACAGTTTAAATCAGGAAGCTTTGTTTTGGCTATCTCCTCTAATTGAGATTTACTTATATTGCCAACAGATCCTTTGGAAGACTCACCAGCTCCTTTTTCTATTCCAGCGGCTTTAGTTATTAAGACTGAAGCAGGTGGAGTTTTGGTTATAAAGGTAAAGCTTCTATCTTCAAAAACTGAAATTTCAACAGGTATAACAAAACCGGCTTTATCTTGTGTTCTTGCATTATATTCTTTGCAAAATGCCATGATATTTACACCGTGTTGACCTAAAGCTGGACCCACTGGTGGGGCTGGATTTGCTTTGCCAGCTTGAAGTGCTAGTTTGATAACCGCAACAATTTTTTTTGCCATTAGATTCTTGAATTTAAACGGAGGTTAAAATGATTATTTTACTCGATAAACAGAAATAATAATTAATTTTGTTTATTGATTTGGGAGAATTCTAATTCTACAGGAGTTTCGCGCCCAAATATTGAAAGTAATGCTTTTAATTTATTTCTTTCACCCGAAACTTCTATAACTTCACCCTGGAAATCTTTAAAAGGTCCACTAGTAACAATAATTCTATCTTTTTCCTCAAGATCTAATTTTATTACAGCTTTCTTCTCCGAAGCGCGCTTAAATATTCTATTTACCTCTTGCCTGGATAAGGGTCGAGGTTTAATGTGTCCTCGTGATCTACCGCTGCCTCTTCCATCTTCCGCTCCAACAAAATTAATAACATTGGGAGTACTTTTTACAGCCATCATTGTATCTTCATCCAGAATCATCCTAACCAATACGTAACCAGGGAAAACTTTTTCCTCTGTAGTTTGTCTGGAACCATCTTTCTTAAGTTTAATACCTGGAGTTTGAGGAATTTCAATCTCTATAATTCTATTATTAACACCTAAAGTTACTGACCTTTGCTCGAGAGTGGCTTTTACTTTCTTTTCACAGCTTGATGCAACTTGAACCGCATACCATCTAGCAATACTAGTATTAGCCTTTTGAGAACTAAGGTTTGTTGTCAATTCATTACTCATTTTTCTTTCTTTGGAAACTGGATAAATGATTTTTTAAAATTATAGGATTGAATCTATATTTAAAAAATTTTTAATTTAACGGAAAATTTGTGATGCAGCCCATCCATAAAACCTACTCACAGATGCAATTGCAGCAGCCGAAAAGGATACCATAATGATAACAGCAATAGATTCGCTAAATAACTGTTGTTTGTTAGGCCACACAACTAGTTTGAGTTCATCGAATGTAGAAGTTAAAAAATTCTTCTTTTTCTTCGGCTCTTTTATATCAGAAGGCTCTTTTTTAAGAGGTTCTTGATTAGTAGGACTTGTCACAAAATTTTAATTTAGTTTAAGCTTAAAAAAACTTAAAACTATTTTAGCTCATCGTTTTACTCATCAGCTAGGTTTAAATAAAATCTCATCTTTTTTTGAAGGACTAATCTTTACAGATATATTTTTTTTATTTTTAAAATTATCTTCTAATAGTTTTGATGCTAGTGGATTTTCTATTTGTCTTCTAAGTTCTCTTCCTAAGGGCCTAGCACCATATTCAGGTTGATAGGAATCATTAGCAATCTTTTGTATAACTCTTTTATCAATATTAATTTTTATCCCCTGTTCAAGTAATAATTTTTTTAAATCTTCTATTTGTAAAAGAATTATTTTTTGTAGTTGATCAATTGATAGGGTATCAAACTTTACTATTTCATCGATTCTGTTTAAAAATTCGGGTCTAAAAATAGAGGATAATGATTTATTAATAGAATCTTGTAAAGTTTGTTTTCTTAATTCGGAATTTTCTTTTTGATTCGGAACTATTTTTGAATCTTCTAATATTATTTTTCCAGCTAAATTGCTAGTCATTATTATGACTGTATTTTTGAAGTCAACAGTTCTTCCTTGAGAATCCGTTAATCTTCCTTCATCTAAAACTTGTAGGAGGATATTGAAAACTTCTGAATGCGCTTTTTCGATCTCATCAAGGAGAATTACAGAATAAGGTTTTCTCCTAACTGCTTCAGTTAATTGCCCTCCCTCTTCGTAGCCAACATAACCTGGAGGAGCTCCTAAAAGTCTTGCGACAGCATTTTTCTCCATATATTCACTCATATCCAGCCTTAATAAAGCTTCTTCTTCATCAAATAATGATGATGCCAAAGATTTTGCTAATTCTGTCTTACCAACTCCTGTCGGACCCATAAATAAGAATGATCCAATTGGTCTTTTAGGATTCTTCATTCCAACTCTCGCTCTTCGTATCGCAGAAGAAACAGCTTCTATAGCTTTTTCTTGTCCAATAACTTTTTCACTTATTTCTAACTCCAAGTTAACTAATTTTTTTCGTTCATTAGAAACTACTTTGGCAATAGGAATTCCAGTTATTTTTGAAATAACATCAGCAATATCATCAGGTTCAACTTGATATTTAAAATTATATTTTCTATTTTTTTGAAGTTTCTGGCAACTTATCTCAACATTTTTTATTTCACATTCAACTTCATTCAGTTCTGCTTCTAGATTATTTAGGTTATCAAAATTATCTATTTCGTCACTATGAATGCTTAATTCTTCGATTTTCAGAATTAGCCTATTCTCTTCTTTTAACAAAAAAGTTAATTGTTCAATTTTTTCTCGATCATTATTCCAATCATTAGTAATTTTGTTCAATTTCTTTATAGATAATTCTTTGCTTTCTAATAATTGTTCTCTTTCTTCAATATTTTCGGGGAAGATATTTTTTAACTTAATTTCAATAGTATCGATATTTTTTTCTTCATCGATAATTATTTGGGGTTTTATATTAGATTCAATTTTTAATTGGGCTGCTGCTTCATCTATTAAATCTATTGCTTTATCTGGAAGGCACTTATCGCTTATGTATCTATCTGCAAGTCTCGCAGAACAATTAATTGCTTCTTCTGTAATTCTAATGCCATGATGTAATTCATATTTCTTTTTTATACCTTGTAAAATTTTTGCACTTAACTCAACTGATGGTTCATTAACTAATATCTTTTGAAAACAATTATTTAAAGACTGATCTTTTTCAATACTTTCGCGAAATTTTTCAGGTGTTGTTGTTCCTATGCATCTGAGCTCACCTTCGGTAAGTAAAGGTTTTAAAATGTTGCTTATATCTGTTGTAGTTCTATCAGAAGTGATTATTGTATGAATTTCATCAATAAATAAAATAATGCCTTGATTAGAGTCTTTGATTTCATTAAGTATTAAGCTTAGTCTTTCCTCTAATTGACCTCTAAATTTTGTTCCAGAAACTAATGCTCCCAAGTCAAGAGAAATAATTTTTAAGTTTTTTAATGAATCAGGAACTTTTTTTTCTACTATCAATTGAGCAAGTAATTTGGCAATAGAAGTTTTGCCAACGCCTGGATGACCAATGAGGATTGGATTGTTTTTGCTTCGTCGAGATAAAACTCTCATTAAGTTATTAATCTCATCCCCGCGCCCTATTACTGGGTCTAGCAGACCTTTCTCAGCAGATTCTGTTAAATCTTTTCCGTAAAGAGACAGTACATTCTCTTCAGTTTTTTGCTTGGTTTTAATTATAAGATTACTTTTCGGTGAAGGGATGATGGCTTTTGATTCCTTTATTAGCTCTTCCTTATCACTTTCATCGATAGATTTATTTATTAGAGTATTATCTTCATCAGATATATTTTTTTTATTTTCTATATAATTTTGTCTTTGAATAATATTTGGGGAAAATTTTAATTCTTCTTCTAATTGTTCTACTGAAAGGTCTCCCTCTTGAAAAACATAATTACCTATTCTTGAATCACTGCCTAAAGCAATTAACAAATGAGGAATCTCTATTAAATTAGACCCCCACTGTGTTTTTATTTGATTCGCATTGTCTAATAAAATTTCGAGCTCTTCACCAATAGTAAAAATATCTGAATCATTTATTGGGGTTTCTTCTAAAAAATCTTCAGTTATGTCTAGAACTGTATTTTGATCTATTGATAACTTTTCTATAAATGAAAAAAATTTACTTGAGGTGAACAAAGTATGAATAATGTGTTCAATATTAAATTCACTATGATCCCATTTTTTTGCAGTTTCTTCTCCCAATAAAAGAAGATTCCAACTTATATCACTAAAAAGTTCTGGATTTGAGGTAAGAGTTTCTCTCATGAACTATACAAAATTTATGCTTGATAATTTATTTTTATCTTTATTAAGAATAACTTAATGATCATTTAAATTTTTTTAAATTATAGGATGAAATTACAAAAAATTTTTATTTTATAAAGAGAGTTTTTGAGTTTGGTTGGAAAATTTTCATGATTACTAGATAATTGGTAAAAGGTTTAAGCACTTGTTTTGAAATCAAAAAAAATTATTTGATTATCTTCTTTATATTTCAGATATTAGCCAAATACTTCAGCTATTTATAGGATTTAAATAGTATTAATTAAATTGTGAAAGAAACTATTGATTTCCTTATTGACACTATTGAAGCTAGGCAAGTGCTTGATTCAAGAGGAAACCCCACTGTAGAGGCTGAAGTATTTTTGGAATGTGGTGCTATTGGCAGAGCAATAGTTCCTAGCGGAGCGAGTACTGGTGCTCATGAAGCACATGAATTAAGAGATGGTGGGACAAAATATATGGGGAAAGGTGTCTTAAATGCGGTTAACAAAATTCATGAGACAATTTCTCCTGCTTTATGTGGATTATCAGCTTTAGATCAAACAAGTATTGATAACTTAATGATTGAAATTGATGGAACTCCTAATAAATCTAGTTTGGGTGCTAACTCAATTCTTGCAGTCAGTCTAGCCAATGCTAGAGCTGCATCAAATGCTTTGGATATGCCGTTATATAGATATCTTGGCGATCCATTATCTAATCTTCTCCCTGTACCACTGATGAATGTAATTAATGGTGGAGCTCATGCACCTAATGGTCTTGATTGCCAAGAATTTATGCTTGTCCCTCATGGGGTGAAAACTTTTAGTGAATCATTAAGAATGGGAACTGAAATATTTCATTCACTCAAATCTTTACTTGCTAAAAAAGGTTTATCTACCGCTGTTGGAGACGAAGGTGGTTTTGCTCCAGAATTATCATCTAGTGAAGCAGCAGGAGATTTGCTTTTAGAGGCTATTCAGAAAGCAGGATTTATTCCTGGTGAACAGGTATCGTTAGCATTAGACGTAGCTAGTACTGAATTTTATAAAGATGGATTTTATAAATATGAAGGTAAAAGTTTAACTAGCTCTCAAATGATTTCTTATCTTTCAAATTTAGTTTCAAATTATCCAATAGTTTCTATAGAGGATGGACTAGCAGAAGATGATTGGGAGGGTTGGTCAGCCTTAAATAAAGAGATTGGAAATAAAGTGCAGTTAGTAGGTGATGATTTATTCGTTACTAATACTGAAAGGTTAAGAAAAGGAATATTAGAAAAATCTGCAAATTCAATATTAATAAAGGTAAATCAAATTGGAACATTAACAGAAACTCTGGAAGCTATGGATCTAGCTAAAAGTGCAGGTTTTACAAGTGTTATCAGTCATAGAAGTGGCGAAACAGAAGATACAACGATTGCCGATTTATCTGTGGCAACGAGATCTGGGCAAATTAAAACTGGCTCTTTGAGCAGAAGTGAAAGAATTGCTAAGTACAATAGGCTCTTAAGGATTGAGGAAGAGTTGGGGGATCAAGCTAGATTTGCTGGTGATTTAGGATTAGGTCCAAAAAATATATAGTTTTTATTGCTTCAGCTTTTCTATTCTTGAACCTTTTCTCATGCTTAATTGACACTTAATCCAATCAATACTTATTGGTGCTGCAAAAATTAAAGGTAAGACCGCAAAATTATTTTGGTTATTAGTTACTAGTAAAGCTGATGCTATGGTTAAGCTTCCTATAAGAATAGAATGACCTAATGATTTTTGCGCAGTAAACATTTTCTTAAATTGCCTATCAGACTCGCCCATCCTTATTTGAAGTTGTAAATCACCCTGTTCTAATCTCTCTAAACTCTCATCAATTCTTTTTGGGATACCTACAGCCTTTGAACCTAACTCTCCTACTTGCCTACCAAATTGGTTAATTAAATCATTAGGTGTTTGATTGTTAGAAGTCATTAAATCAATTAGATAAGGCTTAGTTATTGATACAAGGTTAAACCCTGGATCTAACATTCTACCAACACCTTCAAAAGTTGATAGTGCTCTCATTACAAATATTAAATCAACTGGTAGCTGAAAAGGAGTTTCATAAACAAGTTCGTATAAGTCCCCAGATAGTTTTTCAATGATATTTGGGCTGAATGGTGGAGTTAAAGCTTCTTTCAGCATTAATCTAACTAATCTTCTAACTGGACCTACATCTATATCTTTAGAAATCAAGCCCGCTTGCTGGAGTTGAGTTACTAGTGATGATGCATCTCTTAATGCTGCAGATTGAACCATAGATCCTAAGCTTGCTTGTAGACTATTTGAAATATTACCCATCATCCCAAAATCATAAAAGATTAATTTGCCTGAATTTGAAACGGCTAAATTACCTGGATGAGGATCAGCATGAAAAAAACCATAATTTACGAGCTGTTTTAAATAGCTAACTGCACCTATTTCTGCAATCTTTGATAAGTCAATATTCTTAGATTTTAATTTTTCAACATCACTTATTTTTGTACCTTCTAAATAACTTAAACAAAGAACTTTTTCAGTGCTCAAGTTCCAAATTACCTCAGGAACTTCTACATTTTCATCATCAAGAAATTGCTGCCTAAATCTTGCGGCATATTGAGCTTCACATTTAAAATCTAGTTCTTTCATAAGAACTTTTCTACACTCTTTTGCTATTGCAACCCAATTCCTTCCTCGACTCCAGTTCTTATTCTTTTGAATTATGAAAGCAATTTGTTGCATTATGTTCAAATCGATTGTGAATAAATTCTTCAGATTGGGTCTTTGAACTTTAAATACAACTTCTTTCCCATCTTTTAAAGTTGCTTTATGAACCTGAGCTAACGAAGCTGATCCAATTGGAGTAGAAGTAATTTGGTTGATTTCTGAGAACTTATGTCCTAATTCTTTTTGGATAATTTCTTCAACTTTCGTATATGAGAACTGAGGAACTTGATCTTGTAACTTTGATAATTCTTGTATCCAAGTATTCGGAATTAAATCAGGCCTCGCAGATAATAGCTGACCAATTTTGATAAAAGCAGAACCAAGTTCAATTAATTGATTAGTAAACCACTTAGCTCTTTTTATTTGAACTTTATTTTTTTTATCTTTATTAGTTCGAAAAATCTTAAATATTAAATGGTCTATCCATAAATTAACCAAAAGTAAAATAAGTATTCTCCAAATAAGAAATCCTCTTTTAATTTTCTTTATACGATTTTTTAATTTATGATTACTCATTAAATTGTATTATTCATTTTTCTATTAAAGTGATCAATTTTTACTTTAATATCTTCTATTTCTTTTAGAACATCACTTAAGTATGGATCTTGATTAGATTCTGAAGTATCAGCATTTCTACTATTACTTACTTCATTTTCCATTCTTGCAGCTTCTTCAATAATTGCGTCTTTTAGCGTGTCAAATTCTTTTTTAATTTTTTCTGGGACATCTTGAGCAATATTTGAAGCTTCTTCAATTTTTTCTACGACTATTTTGTTTAATTTTTCAGTTACCTTTTTAATAGCTGCTTTTAAAAGATAATCAGAATTCGTCATAAATAATATTTAAAGCCTTTAAGCAATTCACAACTTTCATTTATCTAATCATAGATCAATTGAGAACAAATCTGTTAATTGATTTCCTTTTTAATTTATCTATTCTTATTTTTCCTATGTAAGTTTGTATCTATATTATGCTTTTTTCTTTTTTATCTCTTAACTTATATTTATGTAAAAAGGTTAGAAATTTTAATAGTATATTTTTCTACCCAAAAACTCATCTAATTATTGATTAAAAGGAGTTTTATTAAATTGGAAATTATTGAGACAGATGTTGCTATTATTGGAGGTGGTCCAGCTGGATGTACCTGTGCATTATATACATCTCGTTCTAACTTAAACACTGTCATAATAGATAAAAATCCATCTGTCGGAGCTTTAGCAATAACTCACCAAATTGCTAATTATCCAGGAGTTCCTGTAGATATTAGTGGCGAAAAATTGCTTACATTAATGAGAGAACAAGCTGTTCAATATGGAACTGACTATAGAAGAGCTCAAGTTTTTGGTATTGATGTAGCAGAAGATTGGAAGACTGTTTATACACCGGAAGGAACTTTTAAAGCTAAAGCACTCGTACTTGCAAGTGGGGCTATGGGGAGACCTGCTTCTTTTAAAGGAGAAGCAGATTTCTTAGGAAAGGGTGTAAGTTATTGTGCTACATGTGATGGTGCTTTTTATAAAAATAGAGAAGTTGCAGTTGTTGGTGCTAATAAAGAAGCAATTGAGGAAGCTACTGTTCTTACTAAATTTGCTTCAACGGTACATTGGATTACATCCAGTGATCCAAAATCAGATAATGAGGAAGCTATGGAATTAATGGATAGCTCTAATATTAAACATTGGAGTAGAACGAGATTATTAGAAATAAAAGGAAATGATATGGGAGTTAATGGGGTTGTTGTTAAGAATAAACAAGAAGAAGGGCCTATTAATCTTGATTTAGATGGAGTCTTTGTATACATGAGTGGTTCGAAGCCAATCACTGATTTTTTAGGAGATCAAATTGCTTTAAAGGAAGATGGAGGAGTCATTGTTGATGATTTTATGTCTACCAATTCTGATGGTGTCTGGGCTATTGGTGATATAAGAAATACACCTTTCAAGCAGGCGGTTGTCGCAGCATCAGATGGATGCATAGCAGCCATGTCTATTGACCGCTATTTAAATAGTAGAAAAAATATAAGAGTAGATTGGATACACTCTTAAAGAGTTTATAAAATAATTAATTTCATAAAGGTGTTGCTTCTGAGATATAAGCTACTCCACCGTAATAACTTAGATCAGACTTAATATTGTCACGCATTTGATCAATTAATTCTTGCTCACAGAAAACTATCACATGAGCATTTGAGCCTAACCCAGTAAATTCCATATCTTCAGTAACAACTCTTTCTGGACCTCTCCCAGTTGCATGTTTCATTACTGTATATCCTGGGACATTAGCTTTCTCTAATGTATTGATAATTGCATCAAGCTCTCTTTCACTAAAAATTAAATCTAATCTTTTCATTTTTTACAACGGGGCAAGTGGGATAATTTTATTTACTAAACTCATATAGATTGGGATGCCTAAAACTATATTGAACGGAAAAGTCAAACCTAATGTCGTAGATATATAGTAACTTGATCGTGCTTCTGGGACAGTCATCCTCATTGCTGCCGGTACAGCTAAATACGAGGCACTTGCACATAAAACCACAAATAAAAGTGCATTTCCAGGTCCTAGAGATAAAAATCTTGCAACGAAAACACCTATAAAAGCATTAAATAATGGCATGAAGATTGCAAATCCAATTAAATATGAACCCGCATTCTTCAACCTTGGTAGTCTTTGAGCTGCAACTATTCCCATGTCTAAAAGGAAAAAGCATTCTGCTCCATAAAAAAGTTGTCCAGTAAAAGGTTCCATTTTTGAAATGGCTGCGGGATTACTGAAAGCCGTAAGAAAACCAACAATTAAACTTGATAGTAATAAATAAACTGATCCATTTAAAAGAGACTCATGCAATATGGAGCTAAGATGCATTTTTCTTGAATTGGGTCTATTTTTAGGAGCTGCAAATTTTACTAGTAATAAGCCTACAATGATTGCCGGAGACTCCATTAAAGCTAAAGCCCCAACCATGAATCCATCGAAGTCTATACTTTGACTTTCTAAGAAACTTTCTGCTGAGATAAAAGTTACAGCACTGATAGATCCATATGCAGCTGCAATAGCTGCTGAGTTAAAAACATCAAACTTGTATCTTAAGATAAAGAATCCAATCAGTGGAATTATTAACGACATCATTATCGCTGCACCTAATGTTGGTAAAACCTGATCAGTAAAACCACTTTTCTGTATTTCAATTCCTCCTTTAAAGCCAATTGCCAAAAGTAAGTATAAAGAAAAAAGTTTAGGTAAAGGAGCAGGTATTTCTAGGTCAGATTTAAAAAATATAGAAATTGCTCCAATTAAGAAAAACAGGACAGGAGGAGCTAATACATTTTGTAATATGGGATTTATTTCCATAAATTATTTGGCTAATTCATTTAAAGCAGCTTCTAAAGCTTCTTTCCTTGTCTCAATTATTCCATCAACCCCAAATTTGGATAATCTTTCTTTAACTTTTTCATTAGCTCCAGCTACAAATGCTTTTCTAGAATTATTTTTAGCTTCTTGCATCATATCTTCAATTGCAAGTGTAGCTGTCACTCCAACTCTAGGGACATCAGTGATATCTAAGATTAAAATTTTATAGTTTCTTACTAACATCATTCTCTCAGTAATACCTTTTGCTGCACCAAAACTTAGTGGGCCTTTTAGTCTAAATAACATTACTTCTCCAGAACATCTATCAAGAAGAGCTTTTTCATCAGAGGGTAAAAGATTTTTACTTTGCTCATTATCCTTAGATAAAGGATTATCCTGATCCATTCCTTCTAATTGCGTTTCAGTTATTGAATCAATAGTTAGCATATTTGCAATAAATACTCCAACTAATACTGCCCATATTAAATCCCAAAAAACTGTCATTAGTAATACACCATACATAACAACTGCAGTTTTAAGAGATAATTTGTGAGCTCTTCTCAAGAATCCCCAGTCAATAATATCCAAACCTACTTTGATAAGAATGCCTGCTAAAAGAGCTGTAGGTATTTGCTCTGCTAATGGTCCAGCACCTACTAAAACTATTAATAGAACTACTGAATGAACCATTCCTGAAATAGGAGTAGAGCCTCCAGATTTAACATTTATAACAGTTCTCATTGTCGCCCCAGCTCCAGGTAAACCTGAAAATAGTCCAGCTATAGCATTTCCTATTCCTTGGCCAATTAATTCTCTATCAGAATTATGTCTTGTTTGAGAAATATTATCTGCAACTAGAGAGGTGAGTAAAGAGTCAATAGCTCCAAGAACTGCCAGAACTAAGCCAGCTTTGAAAATGATAGGAAAGTATTGATTAAAGCTTGGAAAGCTTAGAGATGGCACTCCTCTAGGTATTTCACCAATTCTGTCTAATGCACCATCGCCAAAAATTAAAATTGATAGTGGAGTGACTATTAATAAGGCTAGAAGAGGGGAGGGTACCCATTGGCTAATTTTTCTAGGTGTTAGAAATACTATGCCTAGTGTCATTATTGCCACACCAATAGCAGCTCCATTCGGTTGGAAATTAGAAAAAACAGTTGATAAAGACTCGACTACGCCTCCTCGGGTACTTATTCCTAATAGTGGACCAATCTGAAGAGCAATGATTATCACTCCTATGCCAGACATAAATCCGGAGACCACAGAATATGGAACAAGCGTTATATATTTACCAAGCTTTAAAATTCCAAACAATATTTGTAATAATCCTCCAATTACTACTGCAGCCATGACTAAAGGTAAAATTTGACCTGCTGAAAGATCTCTAGGTACACCAACAGCTGCTAAACCTGCTACAACTCCTGCGACTGTTACGCTCATTGGACCAGTTGGACCACTAACTTGAGCGGGGGTGCCCCCAAATAAAGCTGCTAAAAAACCAACAACAACTGCTCCATATAAACCGTAAATTGCACCCCCAGGTCCTAAGGCTGCGTTTCCAAAAGCAAGTGCAAGAGGTAAAGCTACTACTGCAGCTGTTATTCCTCCTAAAATATCACCCCTTATATTCTTAAGATTAAATCCATTAATTATTTCCAAAGAAAATCTCCTTAAATAAATACATTAACTAGAAGATATTATCTCTTTATGACCAAAATTTGTTAAAAAATTAAATTTGTGAAAAATATATCAACAACTTTTAAAAAATTTTTTTAAGTATATTAGGTTAATTTTCCTGAACAAAAAAGGATTTTGGTTATTTTTTATGGATGTCAAGAGACTATCGTATTAGTTAAATAATTATTTTATAACTTCAAAATATTCAAATGAATTTGATCATTCGCCCAAGAAGATTGAGAAGGACAGACGCAATAAGAGAGATGGTAAGAGAAAACCATCTGCATCCTGAAGATTTTATATATCCACTGTTTATTCACGAAAAGGATTTCCAAGAAGAAATATCTGCAATGCCTGGTATTTATAGATGGGACATGAATGGATTAATTAAGGAAGTTTCTAGAGCCTGGGAATTAGGTATTAGATGTATTGTACTTTTTCCAAAAATTGACGATAGTTTAAAAACAGAAGATGGATCAGAATGTTTCAATGAAGCTGGTTTAATACCTAAGGCTATTCGAATGTTAAAAAAAGAGATACCTGAGATGGCAATTATGACTGATGTTGCCTTAGATCCCTATTCATGTGATGGACATGATGGCTTGGTTGATGACAATGGAAAAATATTGAATGATGAAACCATTGAGATTCTTAAAAAACAGGCTATTACCCAAGCAAGAGCGGGGGCAGATTTTATTGGTCCAAGTGACATGATGGATGGGAGAGTTGGAGCTATAAGAACTGCTTTGGATATTGAGGGATTTAGCGATGTGGGAATTATTAGCTATACCGCAAAATTTTCATCTGCTTATTATGGACCTTTTAGAACAGCTTTAGATTCTGCCCCGAAAGAGAATAATAGGAAAATAATTCCAGATAATAAATCAACATATCAAATGGATCCTGCTAACTCGAAGGAGGCTTTAATTGAATCGGCATTAGATCAATATGAGGGGGCAGATATTTTGATGGTTAAACCTGGTGTCTCTTATCTAGACATAGTTTATCGGCTGAGTACTTTTTCAAATAAACCAATAGCTGCTTATAACGTGAGTGGAGAATATTCAATGGTAAAGGCTGCTGCTATGAAAAATTGGATTAATGAAAAGGATATTGTTTTAGAAACATTGCTTAGTTTTAAAAGAGCAGGGGCTAAATTAATACTCACCTATCATGCTTGTGATGCATCAAAATGGTTGCAAGAGAAGTAAAAACTCATTAAAGTCAAAAAATTTGTTTATTCTTAAATAAATATCATTTATTGTTTTGTTTTTACAAGGTTCAAAAGGTGTTCAAAGAATTGGACATATTGCACTTAGAGTAGAAAATCTCGATAGAGCTAAGTCTTTTTATTTGAACTTAGGTATGCAATTGATTTGGGATGACAAAGATTGGTGCTATCTGGAGGCTGGTAAAGGAAAAGATGGACTTGCTTTATTGGGGCCTAGTTATAAAGCAGCTGGTCCACATTTTGCTTTTCATTTTGAAGAAAAAAAGGAAGTGGAAAATATTTATTCAGATTTAAAAAAATCTGGAGTGAAAGTTGCACCTATTCATGAACATCGAGATGGAACAGCTTCTTTTTATATGCAAGATACCGAAGGTAACTGGCTTGAAATGCTTTATGTTCCTGCCGGTGGGATTAAATCAAATATTTGATTATTTCAATTGAATGATAGAGAAAAGTTATTATAAAAATTCATCCGCTCATAGATCACTTTCAGAAGAATCTATAAGTCTTTTAGAATGGGATAATTTAAAAACTCAGCTCTCCTCTTTTGCTTCTACAAAAATGGGAGAAAATGCAATATTAGAGTCTGAAATTCCTACTGAATATGAAATTTCCAGAAGATTATTGCAAGAAACTATCGAAATAAATGAGTTAGAAAAGAACTTAGATAAATCGATTAGTTTTTCAGGTGTATTTGACATAAGTAAAAATATTGAGATTTGTTCAAAAGGAGGAGTTATTAATTCTTCTGAATTATTAGAAATAGCTGAAACAATATCTGCGGCAAAAGATTTAAAAAAAATACTTTTAGATTTTGAGCAAAGACCTTTTATTTCTTCTTTTTTAAATCGTTTAATTGATCATAATCAGATTGAGAAAATTTTAAAAATTGGTATTGAATCAAATGGTAGAATTTCTGATCGAGCTAGTCAGAAATTAGCAAAACTTAGGCAAGAATTATTATCTAAGAAATCAGAAAGAAGGATATTAGTAGATAAATTTATTCAAAAAAATATTAATTATATTCAAGATAATATTATTGGTGATAGATATGGGAGACCTGTTTTAGCTATTAAAGTACAATTTGCTGAGAAATTTAAAGGTATAATTCATGATTCCTCTGCATCAGGAAATACCATATATTTGGAGCCAGAATCTATAGTATTTAAGGGTAATAAAATTGCTTCTATGGAAGCTAGAGTAGCAGGAGAAGAATTTAAATTATTAAAAGAATGGTCACAAATTATTAGTGATAATGATAAAAGCCTTATTGAAATGTCAGATATTCTATTGAGAACTGAGCATGCTCTTACACGTTCAAGATATTCAAATTGGATTGGAGGTAATGCTCCAATTGTTGAAAATAATCCAATAGTTAATTTAATAGGTTTTTCGCATCCTCTTTTGATTTGGGAAAATAAAAAAAAAGAAGCTCCCAAACCAGTATCTATAGATTTTTATATAAATAGAAATACTAAAGTAGTAGCTATAACGGGTCCGAATACTGGAGGTAAAACTGTTGCTTTAAAAGGTCTTGGAATAGCATTATTGATGGCTAGATCAGGATTATTTATTCCATCAATAAAAAATCCAATTATCCCTTTTTGTCCAAATATATTTGTGGATATTGGTGATGATCAATCCTTAGAGGGAAATTTATCTACTTTCAGTGGCCATATTTTGCGTATTAGAAATATTCTGGAATCTCTTAATAATAAAAAGGGGCTATCAGTTGTTTTATTAGATGAAATAGGATCTGGGACTGATCCTTCTGAAGGTACCGCTCTTGCAATCGCGTTACTAAAAGAATTCGCAACCCTATCTGATATCACTCTAGCTACAACTCATTATGGTGATATAAAAGCTTTGAAATATAGTGACAATAGATTCGAAAATGTTTCAGTTGCTTTTGACGAAGAATCTTTCAAGCCAAGGTATACTCTGAATTGGGGAATACCTGGAAGAAGTAATGCCTTATCAATTTCAAGGAGAATTGGGATTGATGAAAAAATACTTAATGAAGCTGCTAATTATTTAAAACCGAAAGAAGTTGAAAATATAAATAATATTATCAAAGGGCTAGAAGATGAGAGGATAAAGCAACAAAATTCGGCAGAAGAGGCTGCTGAACTTATAGCTAGAACAGAAATATTACATGATGAAATAAAGAATAATTATGAATTTCAAAAAATTAATGCTGAAAAAATTCAAGAAAGTGAAAGACAAAAATTATCAAAACATATTAGAGCAGCTAAAAAAGAGGTTATTAATTTGATTAAGAAATTAAAAGACCAAAATGCAAATGGAGAAGATTCTAGATTAATTGGAATTAGGCTTAAAGAGATTGAGACGGAACATTTAACTCAAACAAATATCAATAAAGAAATTTCTTGGAGTCCTAAAATAGGAGATTTTATAAAAATTAAAAGTTTAAATAGTACTGGTCAAATAATTGATATAGATCAAAAAGCAAGATCTTTCGAGGTTAAATGTGGATCATTTAGAAGTACATTATTAATTAACGAATTTGAAGGTCTTAATGGGGAAAAACCCGATTTCAAAAATTCTAAAATTCAAATAAATTCTGTAAGAGAAGATTTTTCTTTTTCTAAAATTAGAACAAGTAAAAATACCATAGACGTTAGAGGTATGAGAGTTCATGAAGCAGAAATAATAATTGAGGAAAAAATTAGAAAGTTTCATGGACCGCTTTGGATAGTTCATGGAATTGGAACTGGAAAATTAAAAAAAGG
>OCZA010000034.1_pt1 | contig 41746 bp, 43 predicted proteins | sample 1539021 | NCBI WGS metagenome assembly OCZA01 (sample SAMEA2619376, study PRJEB22493) | marine metagenome | biome: marine biome (ENVO:00000447); feature: surface water layer (ENVO:00002042); material: "saline water (ENVO:00002010), including plankton (ENVO:xxxxxxxx)" | depth 5 m | reverse complement strand
CAAGAGAAATTAAAGTTAATCCAATCATTAAGGCTGAAGCTGTTGAAGCTGTTCTTCGTGGCGTTCTTTTTGAGTTTTCAGTTGCCAGCTTTCCAAGAATCCCAAATATGGATTTATATATTGAATCAAAGATAGATACAAAAGGTTTTGTAATAGATGGGGTGATGACAGATATTCCAATAAAAATTACACTGGCACCTAAACCAACTTGCTGTAGGACAGATAAAGTTGGAAGTCTCAAGAAAGAATATAGGACTCCAAAGAGAACCCCTAGACCAGTTAATGAAACTAAAGATCCTACAAGTAATCTTATCAATAATGATTTTCTTCTAGGTGTAGATTGACTATCTCTTATTGCTTCAAGAGGACTAACTTGAGATGCTTTTCTTGCTGGCAATAATGAAGAAAATATTGTAACAACAACACCGATGACAATTCCAGTGATTGCAGCACTAGGGGTTAGTACTAAAGGGCCTTCTGGTAAGCCAAAGTCAAAATATTTTAGTCCCTCTTTAACAAGTACTGATAAACCAATTCCTAAAGCCACACCCAAGCCTGAACCAATCACTGCCATATATAATGATTCAGAAACAACAAGTCTATAGATTTGTCGTTTCGAAGTACCAAGTGCTCTCAATAAAGAAAGTTCTTTAGTTCTTTGCAGCAGAAGAATTCTGAAAGTATTTTGTATGATAAAAGCTCCAACGAATATTGCTATACCTGCAAAAACATTCAATATCGTATTGAAAAAATCTAAGCCTTGTTTAATTGAGTCTGCTTGTTCAGCTGCTGCTTCTTGAGCATTTATGACCTCTAAGCCTTGGTCGTCAATATTAGCTATCGCATTACGAACTGAATTTATATCAGCATTTTCGTCAACAACAACATTTATAAAATCAACTTCTCCAATTGAGTCCAGAAGAATTTGAGCTGTTCTAAAGTCAAAAAGAGCAAATGAAGCACCTCCTGGGGATCCTGTATTAGCAAATTCTGCAATACCAACAATTGTAAATGTAGCTGGAATAGCTCCTGCAAGAACCGTAACTCTATCCCCAACACTAAAACCATTTCCTTCCGCAGTGGTTGAGTCCATGACTACTTCTTTATTATTTGTAGGTGGTTGACCGTCAATAATTTCCCATTGAGACGCATAAGGCGATGTATCCCATGCTGCTCCAAAAGTAGGCGCAAAACCATTTTGTATTAATATAGTTTCTCTTTCACATTCTGGGTTGAAAGCATGGCAATCTTTTCTAGGCCCAAATTTTATAAATTGAGCAAATCCCAAAACATCACCCCAAGCGTCTTTTACACCTTCAATACTCTTTATTTCATTTATTTTTTTGTCTGAAATCTTTCTAAATTCAAAAGAGATAGGACCTTGGCCACCATCATCCCCAAACCCTTCTGCGAAATCTTCTTGTACGGGTTGTACGACTAAATCAATTCCTTCAAAAACTCCAGAAAATAAATTATCAAAGGCGTTTTTGTTACTTTCAGAAAAAATATTTGCTGCGATGATTACGGAAACTCCAAGGATAATTGAAGATGTTGTTAGGAAAATTCTTACCGGATAGGTCTTAAGGTTTTTCCAGGCAATTAATAAAAGTGGTCTTTTAGTAAATCCAAACATTAAATATCGCTTAAAGAAGTAACTCTTGAAATAATCTCTTCTTGAGTAGGTTCCTCCATGTCACTTGCTACTTCCCCATCTTTCAGCATTATTACTCTTTCAGCAAAAGAAGCTGCGTATGGATCATGAGTAACCATTACTATCGTCTGATTCAATTCATTTACTACTGACTTCATGAAAGTCAGTAGTTCTTTGCTAGATTTTGAATCTAAGTTTCCAGATGGTTCGTCTGCAAAAATTACTTCAGGCTTAGTTGCCATTGCTCGTGCTGCAGCAACTCTTTGTTGTTGTCCACCTGAAAGCTCATTAGGTCGATGATTTAATCTGTCTCCAATATCTACAGCATTGACAATTTGATTAATCCAATCCTCATCTGGTTTCTTACCAGCAATTGAAGATGGGAGTGTTATATTTTCCTCTGCAGTCAATGTTGGAATTAAATTGAATGCCTGGAAAACAAAACCAAATGAATCTCTCCTCATTTTTGTTAACTCTTTATCATTAAGATTGCCTAAATCAGTACCTTTAATAAATATTGATCCAGAAGTTACTTTGTCCAGACCAGCAAGACAATGAAGCAAGGTAGATTTTCCTGACCCTGATTGGCCCATGATTGCTGTAAATTTATTCTCATAAAAATCAAGATTTACATTATTTAAAGCTGTAACAGAGGTTCCTTCTTCTCCATAAATCTTTGTTAAATCTTTAGCGACTATTATCTTTTCCATTTAATAAAGAATAGAAGAAATAAAGAATTTACTTAAATGAATTTTGCAACTTAGAAGTTATTTGGTAAATTAATAAATATGAAAAATGTAACTAGCTGGAATTGGTGGTCAACTACATAGGTAGCTGCCCCACTAGTTAGTTCTTAAACCGGGCAGAGCCCGGTTTTTTTATTACTGTCACTGAAATTAAATCTCCGGGCTAAACCCAAAAAGAAGAGTGATAATGAACAATAGATTAAGTTACGGTAATAAAGCTAAAAACTTAGAATATGTAGCAAAAAATACAGACATTGAAATCCCTTATTTTAAAGAGATCTATCTTAATGATTTAAACAATATTGAAAATATTGTAGATTCCTTTTCTCAAAAAATAATGATTAGAAGCAATAGCTCATCAGAAGATAAAGACTATTCTTCAAGTGCAGGAAAATATCTCTCAATTGGACCAATAGAGAAAACCGATTTAGAAACTATAAAAAAATCATGGGAGATGGTTATCAATAGTTACGAAGAACAAGATAATCAATCTGTAATATTTCAAAATTATATTGAAAATGCTAAAAGTGTCTCCGTCTTAACTTCTTACAAGGTCGGTTCTGATTCAGCATATAGAACTTTTTCTACATACTATGGCTCGGAAACTGATGCTATTACCTCAGGTAAATATAGCGAAATAAACAATTTCTTTATGCATAGATCTTTTGATATTCTGCCGAAAAAATATGAAAAATATAACGTTTACCTAAAAATAATTACACAGCTTGAAGACTTGTTTAAAAATAAACAACTAGATATTGAGATGGTTCTTGATAAAAATAATTCTCCTCAATTGCTACAAGTGAGGCCTCTTATGGGTAAAAAGCTTAACAAAGAATCTATATTCGAAGAAAAAGATGTTATCGATAGAAATTTGAAAAATTACAAAAAGCTAAATAAAACTACAGCAGATCGCTTTGGAACAAATCAAATTTACAGCAACATGTCAGATATGAATCCAGCTGAAATGATAGGTAAAAAACCTGACAATATTGCTTTTGGTTTATATAAGTTCATGTTCACCGATACAACATGGAATATACAACGTGGAGAGTTTGGTTATCGAAAATATTCTGGTGGAAAATTGATGGAACTTTTTAATAACGTGGCCTATATAAATGTAAATCACAGTCTTAATAGTTTCCTAACAAGAAACTTACAAAAAGAAAGCTGTGAAGAAATAATTAATTATCAGCTAAATAAATTAAAAGAGAACCCTCACCTACATGACTCGATAGAGTTTGATATTTCTAGGTCGTCTTATGTTTTTGATACAGTTGAAGAATTTTCTAAAGAGTACAAAAATATAATTAGTCCAAGTGAGATTATTAAATGGCATAATGACTTAATTCAAATTGACACACAGAATAAATCTACTTTAGAAAAAAACAAAAAAATTATTTTAAGTACTTTCTCAAAATTGGACAAGAGTTTTGAGTACTCAAAAAAAGAAAATATCAAATTGATAAGAGATACTATGGCCCTTCCTTTTACCCATCATTCGAGATTAGGATTTGTATACTTTGCTCAACTTAATAGCCTTCTTGAAAAGGAAGTTATTTCAGAAGATCAAAAAAAATTGTTACTTTTATCAGTTAATTCCATTAGTACAAAAATGAAAGCTGATGCTTATGAAGTCAAAATTGGAAAAAAAACATTGGAAGGCTTTTTAGATGTTTATGGTCATATAAGAGCTGGAAATTATAATCTTTTATCGTCAAACTTAAAAAACAATTTAAATTTCACTGAATCACTGATTAACAATAGTCAACAACCTTTGGAAGACAATATTTTACCAAAGGATATATATACGAATATTGAAGAATATTTCACAATAAACGAAATTCCCTTAGAAGCATCTGCTTGGATAGATATGTTTCAAGAGGGAATATCAACAAGAGAAAACTCTAAATTTTATTACACCAAAGGTATAGATGGAATTTTAAATGAGGTAGGTGAAAAAAATACAAGCGATAGAGAATTGTTTGATTTACTAGATATTGAATTTAATGAAGAAAATACCAGTGACATGAGATTAAAGAATGTATTAATGCCCGATTTAATTACTTCTAACGAAGACTTTTATTTTTACGAAGAAATGAGTAAAAATGGAAATTATATAGGTCAAGGAACGGTAATTGGCGATGTTTTGTTAATAGAGAATGAAGCTAATCGCCCAAATAATCTCGAGAATAAAATAGTAGTTATTCCAGCTGCAGACCCAGGGTGGGATTGGATCTTCAACTACAAAATAAAATCTTTAGTTACAAAATATGGAGGTCCTAACTCTCATATGGCCATTAGATGTGCCGAACATAATATCCCAGCAATTCTTGGTGTTGGAGAAAACAACTTTACGGTTATATCAAATTCCAAAAGTTTAAAGATAGATTTTTCCAACGAGGGATTTTCAAATGTGTAGATATTTTAAAAATAATTCATTATTAGCAGTCAGCCTAAAGACAGAGTGGTTATCTCCTTCCACTCAGATACTATGGGGCCAGTTTTATAAAGCTCTAAAGTATCAAATGTAATAGTTATGGGGATGAGCTTATCAAAATTAATAGAACTATAAGATTTTGGTAACTCATTCCCATAATAAAGGGAAAGGTGAGGGACCCATAAACTTGGCCAACCTTCAAGATTTATTACTAAATTGTTGAATGGAATATTATCAGATGCTGTTAAGTAAAGTCTTTGAAAGTAGCTTTCGCCTTCACAGATTTTATCAAAAGTCACTGTAATTTTTTCTTTTTTAATATGATTTAAAATATCATTTGCTTTTTCTTGTGAATTAATTTTTGTAACTAGAGTGACGTGAGGATCAAATGAAGCTTTATTCTCTTCCTCGGCAAAAGAATCAATTTGATTTTTAATACTTGCTACATCATTAGAAGAAGACTTCACCCATATTGAAAATATCTGATCTTCCAAAATAAATTATTTATTTTTGATTTTTGATTTACTTGAAATATATGACAATAGAAAAACTGTTGAAGCCACTAATGACATAGAAGGGCCAGTAGGTAAATCAAGATGATATGAAATGACTAATCCAGCTACAGATGAGATAATTCCAAAAGCTATGCTGACTTTAATTGAGTCTATGAATGTATTCGTAATTAGTTTTGCTGATGCAGCAGGAATTATCAACATACTCAAAACTAAAATTATTCCTACTGTTTGAAGAGCGCTTACAACAGCTAAGGACAAAGTTATTAAAAATAGATAATTAAGAAAGTTGGTATTCAAACCTTTTACTTCAGCTCCTATTGGATCGAATGAATAAAATAAAAGCTGTTTGAAGAAAATTACAATAATTCCAATCACTATTAAAAATAAAGCAGTGATGATATAAATATCACTTCTATTCACAGCTAATATTTGACCAAACAGAAGATCTTCCAAGTTGATTGTTACATTGAGAAGCTTTATCAATATAAAACCTAAAGCAAAAAAGGTCGAAAAGATTATACCTATTGAGGTGTCTTCCCCAATTTTTGTATTTTTAACTATAAACCCAAGAAATATAGCCACAACTACAGCTGCTGGTGCTCCTAGTTCTGAAATACTAAACCCAAAGAAAACACCAACTGCAATTATAGGAAGAGTCGCGTGAGCCATAGCATCAGCCATAAAACCCATATTTCTGTTGATTGTAAATGTTCCTAGTGTTGAAAGAGTTACCCCACAAAAAACTGCTGCGATAAGAGCTCTTATCATAAAATCATATTGGAAAGGGTCTATTAAAAGTTCAGATAACATATTAAGACCCGTGACTGCCTGGTTTGTGATCAAGAAACATATTTTCGTGTGAGCCGTACATTTCTTCAATCACTTCTTCTGTAAGAACTTCCAAGGGGTCTCCAAAAGCACAACAATGCCTATTTAAACATAAAACTTCATCAAATTTATCTTCTAGATTGTTGATGTCATGTGTAGCAACTAATATCGTTTTTTCTTTAAGATCACTTCCATTGATTATTTTCATTATGTCTTCTTGAGCTCCAACATCGATAGCGCTAAACGCTTCATCAAGTAACAAAATAGTAGAATCTTGTATCAAAGCTTTTGCTAACAGAACTCGCTGTTGTTGTCCTCCTGATAGGTTGTTTATATTTTCTTCACTTTTATCCAAGATTCCAACTTGATCAAGAGATTCATTTACCATCTCTGCATTTTTTTTCTGATTAAAACTTAATAAAGTACTTTTATCTGTCAATCCCATCTCTACAACCTGTTTTACAGAAAGTTGAAAATTCCAATTTAAAGAATCTTTTTGTGGAATGTAGCTAATCATTCCTTTTGCTTTAAGTGGATCCAAACCATCTATCTTCAATGAACCGCTAGACAGTGGAATTAATCCAGCTAATGCTTTGAATAAGGTCGACTTTCCACCACCATTTGGACCAACTACTGCAATTTTTTTACCTTTTGTAATTGAGAAAGTTACATCATCAATAGCGAGAGCTTCTCCGTACTGAACACAGCAGCCATCTGAGACAATTAACGATTCTGATTCGTAAATATTTTCTTTTGTAGTCATAAAGACCTCTAAGAAGTCCTTGAAACTATCTTAAATTATAATTAATCAAGATCCTTCTTGTTATTTCAAGCTATTTACAATCAACTCTACATTGCTTATTAAGAACTCGCTATAAGATTGATTTGGTTTTAATGTCTCAACATATAAACCTGTCACAAGCGTTATACCAGTTTCTTGAGCAAGAGTTTCTGCGTAAACCGAAGGTGTTTCTGACTCTACAAACATGACTTTTACACCTTCTTCTTCTATAACTTCAATCACTTCAACCAAATCTGATGGAGAAACCTCATCTGATGAATCTAAACTTGGAATAATAGTTGCAAGAACTTCTAATCCAAATTTTGCTTCAAGGTAACCAAGTGACTCATGAGTTGTAATAAGTTTTCTGTTTCCAGATGGAATCATTCCAATTAACTCAATAACTTCGTTTACTAATCCTTTTAGCTCAGAAGTAAAAGTATCTGTCAAAGATTTATAACTTTCCTCATTTGTTGGATCATATTGTATTAACTTTCCTTCAATGTATTCAGCAGCGTAAGAAACTCTGTTCGGATCAAACCAGAAGTGAGGGTCGTATGCGCCATGACCATGTCCTTCATGCTCATCATGACCTTCTTCTTCATCGTCATGACCTTCTTCTTCATCGTCATGACCTTCTTCTTCATCGTCATGACCTTCTTCACCGTGATCATCATGATCGTCATGACCACCTTCTTTAAATTCTACAGGGAAAACGCTTTCACCTACTTCAGCTAAAACCTCTGGACTGCATGCTGAACTTTCTAATAGCTTCAAAAGTGGTGCAGGTTCATACTTCAATCCAGTGAAAAATATAAGATCTGCTTCAGCTATAGTTGTAGCATCTTGTGGTGATGGATCATAAGTGTGTGGGTTTGCTTCGGGTGGCATTAAAACTGTAAGATTAATATTATCTCCACCTACCTGGCTAACAAATTCACCTATCATAGGAGTTGTAGCGAGTACGTTTAATGTATCTCCATCTTCTCTTTCTCGGCAACTTGACTCATCTGTGCCACTTCCAGTACAAGCCACTAGAATCAATGAAAGTGCTAAGACTGCATATTTAAACATAGGTTTGTTGTTCATTTGTTTTCCTTATCTAATTTTTAAAATACAATAAATGAGATTAAGTCTCATTTTTCTTTTTGTCAAGCCTATATTCATTGAATATCATATTTTTTTATTGTTGAAAATGAACTATGATTATTTAGTCATGGATAATTCAAGAAAAATTTTAGCTGACCACAAAGTGTCTGTTACGAATCCAAGAATTGTTGTACTAGAAGCTTTACTTGAAATTAAAAGTCCAATTACGATTGATGACCTTTTGGCACAACTTAAAAATAAAGTAGCTAAATCAACTTTGTACAGAGTATTAAATGATTTAAAAGATATAAACATTTTGCATGAATTTTCAACACCCGATAGTCAAACTGTGGTCGAACTTATATTGGAAGATCACTCGCATCATCATCATTTATTTTGCAGTGATTGTGGTGAAATAATAGATGTAGAGATGGCTACAGAGTTTGAAAATAGACTATTAAAAGAAATAAAAAGAATTGAGAAAAAATTTAATTTTGTAATTGAAGATCACAGGCTTGAATTGTTTGGTAAATGTACAGATCTGTGTGTGAATTGTAAATAAGTTATTTAAAGTATTATTCCAATTAAAGATGCCTGAATTAGCATAGAATCTATTATCTGATAGCTGTGGAGTTCTAATAATCTGTTAACTACCGGGACTATAACTGTATCCGCGCTTTCATTCTGAACAGCAAGATAGGCAGTTTCATATCCTTGATTTGTTAGGTTACATACAACACACATAATTTTTCCCTGTTAAGTACAATTTTAAAAAACTATATATATATTGTAAACAGCAAATGAAAATTAAAACTACTGAGTTTATTAATCATGGAGTAGTAAATGTAGGCGATCTTCCTATACCCTTTGATATGGTGTTGAATGCTTCGGCTCTTGTTGTTGTAATTACATTTGTTTATTTAAAAATTTCTTGGAAAGAGTCAATTGTTGTTCCATCGAAAGAAATTTTTGAAGACAGGCCAAATATTATTGGGAAAATATTTGGAGCTACAATTTTATTTTTTCTAATAGCTCCAGGCATCATAGGAAATGAGTCGTCAAAAACCTCCGTTACTCCACTAATTTTGTGGGTTTTTCTGTGGATAGGCGTGCCCACTCTTGGACTATTGTTTGGTGATGTATACGCAAAATTCAATCCTCTAAATCTTATAAGAATTTCCTCAAATAAACCAAGGTCAGTTTATGTTTCATGCTTTTTATTTCTTGGACTTACTTGGTTTGAGCTTGTTTGGAGGGAGCCCGGTAATCCTCTGAACATTGCATCAGTTTTCATAATTCTTTTTGTAGGTGTAAATTTAATAAGATACTTTTATAAAAAATCAATTATTGAAGTGGATCCCTTGCTTCTTCTACATTATTTATATAGCAAACTTAAATTATTTAATTCCAAACCATATTTTCGTTCACTGATAAACAATATAGGAAATTTAGCAAAATTAAATGGAATTGAGTATTTCATTCTGCTGATGATAGGAACGGTTACTTATGATGGTTTGAGAGAAACTACTTTTTGGTATAACCAATTTGGTGAACAAATAAACAACATATGGTTTTCAACCATAATGTTTCTTTCAATGAATTTAGGAACAATTATTTTTTATCGTTTTGCTTGTTATTTTGCTATAAAAGTTGGGGGATCAGAACTTAAGCTTAATGAAGTCTCAAAGCTTTTTGGACACACAATGCTTCCAATAGCCTTTGCATATCACATAACACATTATTTGACCCTCTTGCTTTTTGAAACACAAACTTTTATTTATAGGTTAAATGATCCTTTAGGAACTGGATTAAATCTATTTAATGTACAGGAGCCAGAAATAAATTACTTTATAGAGCCAATAATCATTTGGGGTATACAAGTAGCCGTTACCTTACTGGGTCATATGTTAAGTGTTGTATTAGCTCACGACTTAGCTGTTAAGCTTTTTGGCCATCAACAAAGTGACAAAACACAATACATTTTTCTTTTTATAACTGTTGCTCTAACCCTTCAAGCTTTGTTTGTATTAAGTGTTGGTTAGTTTCTTCTCAATGCTTGCAATTCGTTCAGCAATTGGAGGATGGGAGTAATAATAAGAACTATAAAGAGGGTCTGGAGTTAAATTACTGGCATTATCTTTTGTAAGCTTTAAAAGTCCTGAAACCATATATTTTCCATCTGTAAATTTAAAAGAAAAATCATCGGCAGCAAACTCTCTTTGTCTTGATAAATAAGATGTTATTGGTCTCGTAAAAAAAGTATATGTCCCTGCCACAAGATAGAACATTAAAAATTTTGAATATAACGTAATCTCATCCAGTCCATGTGAAGTAAAGAAATTGTCAGACTTTAAAACTTCACTCAAGATATAAAAACCTATAAATCCAAAAATTAAAGAGCTTATGAGTGATTTCCTTATATGTCCTAACTTATAATGACCTAGTTCATGTCCTAATATTGCTTCCATTTCATCAGGTGTAATTGTCTCAAGTAATGTATCGTAAAAAACGATCCTTTTATTTTTACCAAAACCAGTAAAAAATGCATTACCATGCGAACTCCTTAGGCTTGCATTCATTACAAAAAGACCTTTTGCTTTAAAATTAATTTTTTCAAGCAGTTTTTCAACTGGCTTTTTATATTCCTCGTCGTCAAGTGGTTCAAATTTATTAAATAAAGGCATTATCAAAACGGGATAAAGGAAGAAGATTATTAACTGAATAAAGAAAACTGCACCAAAGGCATAAACCCACCAATTGTTTCCTAAATTTTCAATTATTCCAATTACAACTGCATAAATTAGACATGAAATCACTGAAGATATAAGTAGGTTTTTAACAATATCCGTTACAAATGTTTTTTTAGTAGTTTTATTGAATCCATACTTCTCTTCAATTACGAATGTTGAATATATAGCTAAAGGTATTTCAAGGATTTCTGAAATTAGAATAATTAAAAGACCTAAAAAAATAGCACCTAAAATGTTTGAAGACGTATAGCTTGAAACAATAGACGTAAGAGTATTTAGTAGCCCACCAATCGTAAGCAGTAGAAGAATAAAAATACTTACAAAGGAAACTATTATTTGAAACTTTAGACGATCAAGATTGTAATCTGTAGATTTCTTGTATTCTTCTGCTGTTACAAGATTTTCAAATCTTTCAGGAACCTTAGACGCATTAACCTTTAAAGAATTAATATTTCGAACTTTTAGGTAAGTTTCTATTGTGAACTTTAACCCTATAAATATCAGAAATAGAAATGTAAAGTTAGTCGAGTTTAGAGTGTCTTGAATTTCCATATCAGTCAATATTAACGCTTTTCAAATACTCTAAAGAAAAAATAGGCCAACTTTAATCAAAGGGTCAAATTCATTTATTTTCATTTACCAAATCTACGATCTCTTTGAACGTACTCCCTTAAGCATCTTAAAAAGTCAATCTTTCTGAACTCTGGCCAATAAACATCTTGAAAAACTACTTCCGAATAAGCGCTTTGCCACAATAAAAATCCTGAGAGTCTTGACTCACCACTTGTTCTAATAATCAGATCGATGTCAGGTGAATCTGGTGAATAAAGATGGTCTCTAATTTGTTCGTCGTTAATGCTTTTTATTAAATCTTGAATTTCTAATTCTTGATTTTCTTGTAGTAAGCTTTTCATTGCGTCAACAATTTCTTGCCTTCCTCCATAACCAAGCGCAATAGTTAATAACTTTTCTCCTCCACCCCTGACTTCTTTAAGTTTTTTAATTGAATTTTGCAAATAATCAGGAAGAAGATCTATGCTTCCAACAAAATTAATTTTAAAATTATCAACAAGATCATCAATTAAAAGTTCTTCGAACAATTCGTTTAGTACGAGGTAGTAAGAGTTAAGTTCTTCTTCAGGTCTGGATAAATTCTCTTTAGATAAAAGCCAGCTTGTTATATTGTCAATGCCTAACTCGTCACACCAAGCCAGACATTCTTTAAATCGGACCATTCCAATTCGGTAAGAAACTTCGTAACTTAACAAATTTTCTCTTCTTGCATACCTTCTGTGTCCGTCATGGATGATCCCAATATGTTTTGGAAGAGTCTCGTTTTTTAAATTATTTTGAAGCCTTGTTTCATATAACGAATAAACAAACTTTGGTGTCACCATTATTAACTACAAATTGCTTCAACATCGTCAATTGTTTTTGGTGCCCCAATGGTTAGATTTATTGGGTCATTTTCTGTACAAACAATATCATCTTCAATTCTTATTCCAATACCTAGAAGGTCTTTAGGTATTTTGTGCTTAATACTTTTAGCGTCTTTCATTTCTTCACTTTCAAGTTTTGTTGCTTTCTCCATCCCAAGTGATTTTCTTCTTTCTCTAATTTTTTTAGGATCTCTTTCAAGTAATTTAAACTCGATTTCAGGTTTGTTTGGGCGAATATAAATTCCTGGTTCAATAGTTGTAACCATTCCGGGCTTTAATTTTCTTGGTTTGTTTTTTTCTTCTGTGGTTCCTGCATCATGCACATCCAATCCAAGCCAATGACCTGTACCGTGCATAAAAAATTCGAAATAATGCATCATTGAAATTGTTTCTTCTACTCCCATTGGTACTAAACCAAGGTCAACCAGTGATTGTGATATTGAAGCTACGGTTGAGGTATGAATGTCTGACATCGTTTTTTTAGTTGTAACATTCTTTATGCCGATTTCTTGAGCTTTTAAAACTTCTGTATAGACATCTTGTTGGACTTTCGTAAATTTTCCGTTTACAGGAAAAGTTCTTGTAACATCAGATGAATACATTTTAAACTCTGCTGCTGCATCTATCAATATAAGACCATTGTTATCAACTTTTTCTCTATTGGTTGAGTAATGTAATATGCAAGCATTATCTCCGGAGGCAACAATAGATGGGTATCCTAACCTTTCAGCTCCTAAATCGTAAAAAGTTTTTTCCATCTCAGCCTCTATTTGGTACTCATACATATCTTTCTTTGTAAATTCCATGGCAGATTTATGTCCTTCAACGGTAATATCGCAAGCTCTTTTAAGATTCTCGAGTTCTTCGGAGCTTTTAATTAAACGGAGTTCAGAAAGTAAAGGTGAAAGAGAGTTTAGTGTAGCCTTGCTAAAGCTTGACCCTCTTTGATCGTATGGAATTGCTGTGTTGATTAATTTCTTGTCATATTTTTCAAACGCAGCATTTGTATAATCACAATAAATATCTTCAATTCCAGATAATAATTTTGGCGCTAAGCTCTCATATTCTTCATATAGAAATGCTTCTTCTGCTCCAAACTGTTGTTTTGCTCCTTCTGGCCCAAGTCTTTTGCCCTCCCAGGTTTCCATTTCTTCATTTCTTCCTTGTACAAAAAGGTATAAAGCTGCTTTGTTGTCTTGCACGATGATAATTGCGTGAGCGCTAGGTTCTGGCCATTCAGTTAGATAATGAAAATTAGAATCCTGTCGAAAATCATAAGCAACATCATTATTTCTGTAAACAGTATTGCCCCCATGAAGAAGAACTGCCCCGTGGCCAATTTTTTTCGCAATATTATCTCTATTTAATTTTGACAATTCCATCATCCAAATAAGAATAATCTAGGTTTATATAAAATAGCTAATTTATTTTTAGTTCAAATAAGAATCTATAAGTTTTGATATTCCTAAAGCTTCCTTGTTTCCGTAAGAAATAATTAAAACAACGTTATCACCTGCAATTGATGCAGCAATTCCCTCAAAGAATAGATTATCTATTGATTCAGCAACTACTTGGGCAGCAGCTGTTGTAGTTTTTACAATTATTTGGTTGGAGACAACTTCTACACTTAACACAAAATCTTTTAACGCTTTTCTTGATATAGATTTTTGAGCATTATTAATATCATCTTTGGGCAATATATATTTAAGATCATTATTTGAATTTCTTTTTTTAGTTGCTCCAATTTCTGATAAATCTCTAGAGAGGGTGGCTTGTGTTATTGGAATTCCTTTTTTATTTAATATGCCTTTTAGTTGATTTTGAGAGGTTATTTTCCCTTCGTCTATTAAATCAGCAATTATCTTTTGTCTTTGAATTGTAGATTTTCCCATTGTATAAATATACATTAATTTGTATTTTTATACAATTAGAGATCTTTGTAAACTTTCTTAGCTAGCTCTATAGCTTCCTCTTTAGAGACTTCCCCGTCATTTATCCTTTGGTTGTATAGAGATTCCATAATTTTTCCTAATATTGGTCCGGGCTCAATATTTAGAATTTCCATAATTTCATTACCGTTGACTGGAGGCCTTAATTTATTTAGCTCTTCATTTGCTTTAACTTCTTCTATTCTTTTCTCTAGGTCGTCTAAATACTCATATATTTTTTCTGCTTTTTCATTATTTTTTGTTGTAACATCCGCTCGAACAAGCTCATTTAGCTCATCAAGTGTGTTTCCTGCATCAATTATGTACCTTCTAACAGCAGAATCTGTCCATCCCATTTTGTAAGTATGTGGTCTTAAGTGGTTTTCAACTAGTAAAGCAACGTCAGCTATCGTGTTCTTTGGATATTTTAATTTTGAAAGAATTTCTTTGGTCATTCTTGCGCCAACGACTTCATGGTGCCTGAAATGAACTTTACCGTTGTCTATACCTTTAGTTGCTGGTTTTCCAATATCATGAAGTATTGCTGCAAGACGCAATTTAAGATCTTGTGATACGTTCATTGTGACCTGCAATGTGTGTTCGTAAACATCTTTATGGTGATGGTGCGGGTCCACCTCCATTTTTAATTCTCTGATCTCTGGAATAATAAAATCAATTAAATTACTTTCTACCAAAGATCTAATTCCCATTGAAACATTCTTGCCAACTACTAATTTTGAAAATTCGTCTCTTATTCTTTCTTTGCTAACAATTTCTACTCTATGTAAATTTTCTTGAATTGATTTAAAAGTATCCTTGTCTGGTGCGAAACCATGAGAACTAATAAAGCGACATAACCTTATCATTCTTAACGGGTCTTCTGAAAATGATATGTTTGGGTCAGCCGGAGTTTTTAATAATCCTTCTGATAGATCTTTTAGTCCATTACATGGATCTATAAGTTCTTTTTGTTTTATGTCAAAAGCTATAGAATTTAATGTAAAATCTCTACGAATTAAATCTTGTTCTATGTCTTCAGTTTTATCAATATTTGGTTTTCTAGAGTCTTTATCATATGTATCGCTTCTAAACTGTGTTATGTGTGCTGTGTATTCGCCTATTAAAGCCTCTATAGTTCCATATTTAATTCCAATTTTTGTTGTCCTGAAACCATTTTCGTTAAGAAGCTTTAGTGATTCTTCGGGAGATGCGTTAGTTGTAAAATCAAAATCTGTGGTGTCGATGTCTAAAATAAAATCTCTAACAGCTCCACCAACAAGAAAGAGCTTGAACTCTTTTTCTTGATAGATTGAAGATAGTTGATCCAAAAATGGATATTCATTTATACGGTTTAATAGTGTTGTTGGTACCATATTGTTAGCTTAGAATAACTAAAAAAACAATAAAGTATGAATTCAGAAGTTGATTTTGCAGCAGGTGGGATTGTTTTAATAAACAACAAAATTCTATTGGTAAAAAATAAATTAAGTGAAGAATATAAAGACGATTACAGTTCAGGTTTTTGGGGGTATCCAAAGGGTCATCTAGATGAAAAAGAACTTCCAATCAAGGCAGCTGAAAGGGAGGTTTTTGAAGAAACGGGTTTTAAAGTTACATCAATTGGAACAAAGCCAATAGCAGAATCAAGATATGAAATAAAGAAAGATGGTAAAGCTATCCAAAAAACAGTTTGGTTCTATGAAATGAAGGTAGTTGAAAGTTATAACAAAGAGCCAGATCAAGAAATTGAAGAAATTGCAATAGTTCCCTATGAGGAAGCACTCAGCCTTTTGACTTATGAGGAAGATAAAAAAATTTTAAAATATGTATTCAACAGAACATAAAAAAGTTCATTATTTCTATAACGGAGTTTTTTATACAAGGAAATTGAACGGCTTTGTTGATGATATATTGTTTGAAAAAATTTATGGTGGCGCAAGTTTATTAAAGAAAATAAAAAAAATAGCAAAAAATAAAAATATCAATTTTAGCTCTTCAATGATAAACGAAAACCTCTCAAGATCTTGGTTAAATTCTGGGTGGGAAAAAAATCATACGTTGAACATTTGTGTTTTAAATTTAAAAAATCTAGCTACAAAAACACAAGTGATTGAGAAAAGAGTAGAAATTAAAAAGTTTCACCATGACGATATAGAGGATTTACTTAAGTTAGACCATAAGATATTTGACCCTTATTGGAGAAATTCTTTGAGTAGTTTTATAGAGACAATGAAAAGCTGTAATAATAACTATCTTTTTAAAATAGGAGCGAATGAATCTCCAAGTGGTTATGCAATACTTGGTGAAACAAGAAAATTTACTTATCTTCAGCGTATAGGTGTGAAAAAAGACTCTCAGGGACTTGGTCTTGGGGACATGCTACTAAAAGCTGTTATAAACTTTTCAATAGATAAAAAATTTATAAATATAAAACTCAATACTCAAAAAGATAACAATGTAGCCTTGAGTCTTTATAAAAAAAATAATTTTGAGGTCTCTCCAAGGAAGCTTGTAATCATGAAAACTTCATGAATAGATTTACATAGCTTATGATTAACTTATGGAAGAAGACAGCTTTATAGAATCAGTTGAAAGCCTTATAAAAAGTGTTAAGGACTTGATTGTTCGTCCAGTAAAGAGGTTGACTGGTTTTGCTTCTTTGGGTTTACTTCTTGTTGTATTATTAATAACTGCAGTAATATTTTTATTTTCAGGAATATTAAAAATTATGCAAGGCCTTGGTCTTTTGTTAGGTGTTAACCCGACTGGGTTTGCAATGGGTGCATTAGGATTAGTATTTATGATATTGTCACTAAATAGTTACAGAAAGAAAAAGAATGGATGATCTAGCAATAATTGGTTCGGGTCCTGCTGGTTATACGGCAGGAATTTACGCTGGGAGGGCCAACCTTAAACCAGTGCTTTTTGAGGGCTTAGAATCAGGTGGTCAATTGATGTTGACAACTGATGTTGAGAACTATCCAGGTTTTGATGAAGGCATTATGGGGCCTGAAATGATGCAAGTTTTTAAAAAACAGGCTGAAAGGTTTGGAACAAAAATTTTAACTGAAACAGTCAATAAAATTGAAAAAATTGAAGAAGGTTTTAAATTAACAACATCAAAAGATACCTATGAGTTTAAGTCAGTAATAATATCTTCAGGAGCTTCGGCAAATTGGCTCGGGGTTAAGGGTGAAAAAGAATTACAAGGTTATGGAGTTTCAGCTTGCGCAACTTGTGATGGTTTTTTCTTTAAAGATAAAAATGTAATTGTGGTTGGAGGGGGCGACTCTGCGATGGAAGAATCTCTATTTCTAACAAAATTTGCGAAAAAAGTTACAGTAGTTCATCGTAGAGATGAGTTTAGAGCAAGCAAAATAATGCAAGAAAGAGTTTTGAACCACGAACAAATTGAAGTTGCCTGGAATAAAGAGGTAATTGAAATTAAAGGTGATAAACAAGTATCTTCCGTAGTTCTAAAAGATACTAACTCAAATGAGAAGGAGGAAAAAGAGATTGATGGTGTTTTCGTAGCTATAGGTCACACACCAAATGTTGAGTTTCTTGATGGTTTTGTTGAACTAGACGAAAAAGGATACATTAAGACTGGCTTCACAAGTTCTACAAGTACAAGTATGTCTGGGGTGTTTGCTTCAGGTGATGTCGCTGATTCTATCTACAGGCAAGCAGTAACTGCAGCTGGCACTGGATGCCAAGCAGCAATTGATGCTGAGAGATGGCTTGAAAATTAATTTTGATTTTTCAACTTTTGTAGATAATTTATCAACAGATGAGGTTGAAGATTTAAAAACAAAATTAAATTATGTTGGCTACTCAACCAATGAGAACATCAATGAACTAAAGGCTGTAGTAGGAGTTTTTATCGAGGACAATGGTCTTGGAAATATAAATAGTAAAGAAGATTTTTGGGCTGAATTAATAAATTTTGGATACAAACTCGGAGATAGAATTCTTAGTTTTAATAATAAAATTTTGTATGGATCAGACGTTGAAGAATTACAAGAACTTCTTTCAAGAATGGGTTTTTATTCTGAGCCTATAAACGGAAAATATTCAAAATCTGTTGTTGAAGGCGTAACAAGGTTTCAGGAAAATAGAGGTATAACAATTGATGGCGTGGTTGGTCTTAATACTGTTTATGAAATTAAGAAACTAATAAGACCAGGCAGGGATATTTCTTTAAACGAAGCAATAAAATCTATTTCTCCAGGATTAGATACTGGGATCATTGGTTTCAATATATGTTTTGATATCCCAAATTCTGGAAGTTACAAAGAACAAATTAAATTTTATGACCAAGTTAAGAAAAATTCTATTGAAAAAGGTGTTGTAGCAGTTTTTGCTTCAGAAGTTAATGAGGAATTGGATCTTAATAATAAAATTGAATATATAAATAACCTACAACCGACTTTGTTTATATCTTTTAACCCCGAAGTTGATGATTCAATTAATTACTTCCAAGGAACTTTTTCTGAAAGCCTTTTGGGTAAAAAACTAGCTGAAAACTTGGCATCAACTCTGAAAGTAAAATCAATCGGAAAGTCCTCGATTATTTTGAAACAAACAAAATCAGTAGGAATAATTATTAATGGTAAATTTTACCAAAAAAATTATATTGAATTAATTCTTGAGAGTGTTGTTAATACTCTAAATAAGCAATTTGAAAATTAACTTAATTTAGAAATAAAATCATCTAAGTTTTCTTTTGAATCAAAAGTTAAGAAAAGTTTATATTTATCAATGTTCTTAGTTATTTTTACTTTTGAACCAGTTTTGTCTTCGAAAAAATTTCTATAATGAGATACCTCTTCATCTGAATAAGAATCTAAATTTAGATTTCTAACTTTTTCTTCTACTGCCCTGCTTGATAGTTTTTGACTAATTATTTCATTTAAAATATTATCTTGTATTTCAGAATCTAAATTTATCAACGGCCTTACCTGACCCATTGAAACAGTCTGATCTTTTAGAGCACCATAAACTTTTTCACTAAGATTGGTTAATCTTAAAATGTTGGAAACGTGAGCTCGGCTTTTTCCAATAAGTTGACCTATTTCTTCCGGACTTAAGCTGAATTTTTCAGAAATTTCTTTATAGGCCATTGCTTCTTCAATATGATTTAATCTTTCTCTTTGTATGTTTTCAATCAGGCCTAAAATTGCTGCATCTCTCTCGCCAACATCTTTCACCAAGCAGGGTATTTTATTAAGACCTGCAAGCTTCGATGCTCTTAATCTTCTCTCTCCTGCAATCAATCTATATTTATTTGGCTCTATTTCCTGAACAATAATTGGTTGTAGCAAACCATTTTTCTGTATTGAATTTTTTAATTCTTCTAATTTATTTTCATCAAAGATTTTTCGAGCCTGGTAGTCGCTTTCATAAATAATATTTATGTTTATTTCTTTAACTTCGTAGTCTCTGACGTTTGTGTCAGTAATGAGACTGCTGAGTGATCTTTTCATTTATGTTCATCCTTTCTAATATTTCGTTTGCTAGTTGATAAAATTCTATTTTTGACTTACTGTCGTCTTTAAAATCTTCAACTGTTTTTAAGTGATAGGGACTATCGGCTATATCAACAGAATTAGATATTTTTGTTTCGAGTAATTTATCAGCGAGTAAGTAGGAAAGTTCATTTTCAAAATCTACGTAGCTAGATCTTCTAGTGTCTACTTGGTTTAATATGACACCCAAAAATACTGGATTTATGTTTATCTGATTAGAAATAGATTTCTTTGCAAAATTCATCGCTTGGGATACGCCTTCAATAGCTAAAAATTCTGGTTTTGTTGGAATCAAGTAAAAGTCTGATGCGGATAAGGCTTCTTGAACTAGTGAACTCATTGTGGGGGGTGTATCAAATAAAATAACGTCAAAATCTTTGAACTCAAAGGAATCAATTGTTTTCTTTAATACCGAACCTCCAAGTATTTTTTCATTATTAAATTTTAAAATTGATTGGTTTGATGGAATTATTGCCATATTTTCGTGAAGATAGCCTATTTCTTTTGATTTGTTTCCACTCATTAAATCTTGTGAAGTTAAAATAAATTCATTATTTTTATCAAAATCTAGATATGTTGATGTGTTTCCTTGAGGATCAAGATCGATAATCAAGGTTTTTATACCATTTATTGCAAATATTTTACCAATGTTTACAACAATTGTAGTTTTTCCAACCCCACCTTTTTGGCAAATTATTGATAAAGATTTCACATATCAGTTATAACATCAATGGTACGAAAATTATTTTTATTTATAAGAAACTTTTCTTGTTTCACGTGAAACAAACTTTTAAGCTCTTTTTTGTTTTCAGAGCTTGAAGAAACCAAAAAAATTATATTTCTGTTTTCAAGCTTGTATTTTTGCATTATTTTCACAATATTTAACGTAGAAACATAGCACCTCATAACAACTATTGTTTTTTCTAAGTTTTTAAGTGTGAAGTTCGCATCTTCTTCTTTTGGAATCGCATTTTCTAAATTAAGGGTCTTTACAAGCCTTTGAAGCTCATAAATTCTTGTTTTTTTATTATCAATAAGATTTACTTTTCTTTTGTTAACAATTGATATTGGTACTCCTGGTATTCCTCCACCGGTACCTAGATCATAAATCTCTTTTGATTTGAAGTTATATTTTTTTATTAGATGATGAAAATACAGAGAGTGAACTATAAATTCATCCCAGATAAACTGTTTTGGTTTTTTGCTTATTAATCCGGTTTTTATTCCGGTTGTATATAACCAGTCGTGATAGTTTACAAGTTTTTCTTTATGTTGTTCAAATTCAATTAAACCCCAGTTAGGCATTTGGGGTTCGAAGGTCATTCTTCTTCAGTGTTGCTTGGAGCAAAAACTACAGACCTATAGGGTTCTCTTCCTTCCGAATAAGATCTTATCCCATCAATTTCACTGACTGCGTCGTGAAGGGTTTTCCTGTCTACTGAGTTCATTGGCTCTAGCATTACTTCTTGCTTGTCTTCTAGAATTTGTTTTGTAAGTCTCTCTGCATATATTGTTAATGCTTCTTTTCTTTTTAAAGCGTAGTCAGCTACATCGAGCCTTAGTCTGGTTCCTGCTCCGGTTTTTCGTTGGACTGCGGTTCTTGTTAACTCGTGTAAGGACCGTATGATCATTCCCTTTTCGCCAACTAGAGCCTCTGTTTGTTCACCTTTTATGTTTACTACAAGATTTTTTTCTTCTAATTCTCCTTCGACCTTTCCGTCCAAACCAAATGAATCAATTAATCCTTGTAGAAAATCTATTGATACTTTTAATTGTTCTTTTGGATCCGCTTCAACTCTTGGTTTTTTTGGTTCAAAGTTTCTTTTTTCTCGTTTTCTTGAGTCTCTGTTATCTCTTGTATCTCTTTTGTTTCTTGACTTATAGGACCTAGAGTTGTTTTTAAATCCAGACCTTACTGATATTCTAACTAATGCTTTTGTTCCCCCGACTCCAAAAACTCCACCTTCTGGTTCACGTAAAATGCTTATATTCGCCTCAGTGGCGTCCTCAAGATTAAGTTCTTTTAAACCTGCTTTTATTGCATCATCAATCGTTTTTGCTTCAACCTCTACCCATTTGTCTGACATTATTTTCTCCTTCTTTTTTTTCTGTTTTTACGAGGATCTTGTTCTTGATTGATTTCTTCTTCATCCTCTACTTGTTCTTTTTGTTTCTCTTGTTTTTCGCTGGTTTCATTTTTATCTTCAATTCTAATTATCAGTGCCTGTTGACCGATTCTAAAGATGTTCCCTGTTAAAAAATAAATAACTAGACCTGAAGGAAGGGTCCAAGATATAAAACCAAAAAAAACCGGCATAACCTTCCCAATCATCTGCATTTGTTGAGCCTGTGGATTGTCACTCTTTCCCTGTTTTTTTGTTATTTGTTGTTGTTGAAAAAGCGCTGTGCCAACAACCATTAAAATAACAATGATATAGGGCACCCTTTCAACCCAAGTAGAGATTTCAGAAGCGGGAATTTGTAGGTCCATATTAAAAAAGAGAATATTTACGTTGTTTTCAAGGTCTAAAAATAAGGATTCTGTTTTGGGGATAAATAACAAAGGCTCTCTTAAAACTCTGAATAATGCAAACCACACCGGCATTTGAACCAAAAGAGGAACAACACAGCCCAAGGGGTTGATTCCTTTTTCTTTGTAAAATGCTGCAATCTCTTTATTTAGTTCTTCTTTGTTGTCTTTATGTTTTTTTTGGAGTCTTTTGAGCTCTGGCTGAACGTCCTGCATTCTTTTAGTGGATCTTGTCTGTCTAAGAGTTAGAGGAAAAATTATAATATTTATTATTACTGTCAAAATTGCAATTGAAGAACCGTAAGATGGAATATATCCGTAAACAAAAGATAAAAGAAATCCAATTCCTAGTGCAAAAGGTTCAATTATTGCCAATTTTTACCAAACTTTCTGTAAAAAGGGTTACACTTGTAAGCTCGTTGAAAAACTAAAGGAATTGTCATAACAACACCCTTTTCCTCCATGCTGTTTCTTATTTGGTTTGAACAAGAAGGATAATAAAGACAATTTCCCTGGCCAATGCCAAAGAATGCTAACAGTGCTCGAAACACTGTAAATAAAATACTTGTTAGTTTCATTTTTTTATAAGTTTTGGGTGAGAAGATATAATTTTTTGCATTTCATTAACTTTTAAATTTAAATTATTTTTAGATCCAACAATATAAATATCAAAATTTTTTTCTTCTTTTAAACCCCTAACTGCCTCTTTAATCCTTCTTTTAAATTTATTTCGCTCTACTGCGGTGGTTTGTTTGCTTGAAATGCTGATTCCAAGTTTAGAATTTGTATCGTTATTTTCTTCTATGTAAACCTTAAGTCCTTTTTCAGTAAAACAGTTTTCTTCTTTTTTCAGTCTGAAAAAATGATTTCTCTTATTTAGTGCAGTAAATTTAACCAATTAGCTTATGCGGAAATTATCTTTCTTCCTTTTTTTCTTCTTCTTTTAAGAATTTCTCTGCCCGCTCTAGTTCTCATTCTGCTTCTAAAACCGTGTTTTCTACTTCTTTTTCTATTACTAGGTTGGTAAGTTCTTTTCATTTTTTATCCTGTTTAAATACAATATATTAAATAATTTTTTAAACAAACAAAATTAATATTTAATTTCTAGGTTCGCGAAAAGTGAATTAAATTCGCGAAAACTTTATTAACTAAGTTTTACAATCTAAATATTAATAACTTTTTAAAATGATTTTTTGAACCTAAATCCCTATGTTTGTTGAATATTTTTAACTATTCATTCAATCTTTAATTCTTTAAGTTGTTTTTAACACTCTATGAATTTAAGAACGTAATCATTAAATTTAATCAGAATGAAAAATATTATTGAGGCCTTCGAATTAGAAATAAAAAAATCAAAGCTTTCTAAAACTGACAAATATTGGCTTGATCAAGTTGATTTTAGAATCGAAGATAAAAATTTAAACATTCATGTAAGGTCAGAGTTCATTAAATCATCAATAGAAAAAAAACTATATGAAAAAATTAAAGACTCCTACAAAAAAGTGACTGGATTTGATGATTGCATTTTTATTTTAGATAAAAAAATGAAAATTCCTGATAGTGAAATTTTTTTTGAGGATAAATACGAAAAGAGAGAGGCAGAGGTTATAGAAACTATTAAAGTTGAGCCAGATCTTTCAACTTTTGATGGTTTGTTTATAGGAAACCCAAACAATCTAGCAGTTACTGCAGCAAAATCTGTTGTTTCTAACCCTGGAAAACGGTTTAATCCTTTGTTTATATATGGACCTCCAGGAGTTGGAAAAACGTTTTTATTAAAAACAATTGAAAAATCTCATCCCTCTTCTTTTTATATTGACTCAGAGTCCTTTTTAGATTCGTATATTCGTGGAATTAAAAATAACGACATTGATGTGTTTAAATCAAGAATTCGTTCTGTGGATATTTTGCTGGTTGACGACATACAATTTTTTATGGGTAAAAAGGGCGTTTCTGAGGAGCTTTTCCATACAATAAACTATTTTCTTAATAACGAAAAGTCTGTTGTTCTGGTTTCTGATCAAAAGCCTGAGAAGTTGTTGGGCTTTCCTGAAAGGCTTGTTTCAAGAATATTGAATGGTCTGGTAACAGATATTGAAAAGCCTGATGATGAAATGTTTTTAAAGGTTTTGAGAAAAGCAAACAAAGATCATGGCGGTTACTTGTTGTCCAAAGAAGAAATCGGTAAATTGAAAAGCTTAAAAATAAATAGTTTTAGAGACATAAACGGCATTATCAACAAAGTTCTATTAAATAAACAAACGGGCAAAAGCAATAATGAATATATAAACGAACTCATTAATGAAAAGAGTGAAGGCTACTTAGAGGCTATTAAGCCCGAATATATTCTAAATTATGTTTCTAAGGTCTTTCAAGTTGACAAGGAGCTAATAGTTTCTAAAAACAGGAGCTCAAACGTTAATGAGTCCAGAAAGCTTTTTGCAAACCTTGCTAGAAACCATACTGATCTTTCTTTAAACCAAATAGGTATTTTCTTGGGTGGTAGAAGTCATTCTACGGTTCTTTCTTACATTGAAAAGTCAAAAAGTTCTCCTGTTGTCATTAAAGAAGCTAACAATTTCAACAATTCACTTGCTTTAAAAGAGGTTGGTTAGTTTTTGTCTGTTTTGTTGTATGTTGTTTTTAAAATAACCCAGTATTTTATGACTTTTTATCCAACTCAACAATTCAGACGTGCTTATTATTATTAAATATATAAAGGATAAAAAGTGAAATTCAAAACAAAAACAAAGGAACTTAGGGAGGCCGTTTCTTCTGTCTCAAGAGTTGTAAGTCCACGTCCCTCCACCCCCGCCATGTCAGGTTTGTATATCCGCGTAATTGAAGATTTTGTTGAGTTAATTGGTTCTGATTTAGACATTACTATTAAATCAAGAGTTTCTGTTGAGGTAGATCTTGATGGAGATTGTTTGGTAAATTCAAACAAGCTATCTGAAATTATAAGAAAACTACCTGAAGGAGAAGTTGTTTTTTCAGACATTGGAAGCGATCTTAAGATAGAAACAGAAACGTTAGACTTCACGCTTAGAAAACTTGAAAGCAAAGACTATCCTCAAGTTTTTTTGAACAACCACGAAGAAAATGAAAACACCCAAGAAGTTAAAGTTTCAGAGCTTTTTGATTCTTTGAAAAATGTTGGCATAGCGTCAACACCAGAAGGCGGAAGACCAATACTTACAGGAATTTATTTCAACAATCAAGGAGAGAAAACAGAACTAGCAGCAACCGATAGCTACAGGCTCGCCACACAAGAAATAAGCAACTTCCCAATTAATGATGTTGGAATTGTTTCTTATCGTTCTTTAAGCGAGGTTATTAAACTTTTCGAGAACGAAGACGAGAAACTAAAAATAAACTCAAATGAAAAAGATATTTATTTTTTTAACGATAAATATTTCGCATCTCTTCGCAAGGTTGAGGGAACGTTTCCTCAATATGAAAATCTTTTTCCAAAAGAAACACTCTTTACTGTAGAAATTAACAAAAAAGAAATTCTTGAATCTTTAGATAGAGCTACTGTTGTGGCTGAAGGGTACATTCCTGTAACTTTTGTTTTTGAAAACAATGACCTGCTTACAATCACCACTCTTAATAAAGATGTTGGAGGAGGAAAAGAAGAAATAGGTATAAAAATTTTAGGTGTTGAAACCGGGGAGATAAAGGGGTTTAAAGCTTCCTTTAATCCAAACTTTTTAATACAAGGAATTGAAGTTTTAGAGGGAAACACTGTTTATATGAGATTTTCAGGAAACGAAAAGCCTGTTGTTATACAGGGAGATGTTGAAAATTATAAATATTTATTAATGCCAGTCAGATCAACTTGAAAAAACAAAAAGGGCCTGAAAGAATTAATATTGAAGAAAATAGTCTAGGTATTAATTTTAAAAAATCTGAGAAGATCAAAAACTATTTTAATAAATCTTCATATCCGTGGAAAAACGATATTGTAACTGGCCCGCTTGTTGACAATGTATTCATTATTTATGTAAATTCAAAAAGACTCAAAGACGTAATAGAGCTTGAGTCGTTAAAAATAATTAATAATATAGAAAAAAAGCTAGGATTTTCAGTCAATTCTATACTTGTTCAATTGCAAAATAACCAACAAAAATAACGTATTTCTACTAAAATAAGAGTTCAGCAAGGGGCTGTACTTAATAAAATAGAAACGTATCTTAGGAGATCCGTGCCAAAAAAAGATTCAAAAAGCTATGATTCCAAAGACATAAAAGTCTTAGAGGGCCTAGAGGCAGTAAGAAAAAGGCCAGCTATGTATATTGGTTCAACAGGACCAAACGGCCTCCACCATCTAATTTGGGAAGTTGTAGACAATTCAGTTGATGAAGCTATGGCTGGACGATGTAATCAAATTGATGTTGTTCTTGAAAAAAACGGCTCAGTTACTGTAAAAGATAACGGAAGTGGAATACCAGTAAAGCCACACCCTAAAACAAAAAAATCAGCGCTCACCACAGTGCTTACAACCCTTCATGCAGGTGGAAAATTCGAGTCAGGAGCGTACACCGTAAGTGGAGGACTACACGGAGTGGGGATCTCGGTTGTAAATGCTCTTTCTACAGTTGTTAAAGTTGAGGTTCAAAGGGACGGACACTTTTGGAATCAAGACTTTGACCTTGGAAAACCAAAAACAAAAATAAAAAAAGGGAAGGTGTCAAAAAAAACAGGAACAAAAATAAATTTTTTACCCGATCCTAAAATCTTTGACGAAACACAGCTTTTTGAGTACAACATCGTTTCTGAAAGACTTAGACAAACTGCCTTTCTTAATAAAGGATTAAAGATAAACCTTACGGACAACAGAGTAAAGCCAGCAACAAAGGAAAATTTTCACTACAAAGGCGGTCTCGTTGATTTCGTTGATTATTTAAACGAGGGCTTCGAAGTTCTTCATGAAAAAACAATTTCATTTTCAGATCAAAGCAAAGACTCAGAAATTGAAGTAGCCATGCAGTGGAAAACAGAAGACGACATAAACATTAAAAGTTTTGCAAACAACATACACACACTTGAAGGAGGAACTCACGAGGAAGGCCTTAGAACAGCAGTAACAAAAGCCATTAACGACTTTGCTAAATCAAGAAACCTTCATTCTGATATTTCATTAACCGGTGACGACATAAGAGAAGGTATTACAGGAGTGGTTTCTGTAAGAGTCAAAGAACCTCAGTTTGAAGGCCAGACTAAAACAAAATTAGGAAACACCGAGATGAAATCAAGAGTTCAAGTTTTAGTTAATCAAGAATTTCCTAAATGGTTGTCAAAAAACACAAAAGAAGGAAGGGCAATCGTAGAGAGGTGTGCTCTTGCCGCCAAAGCAAGAATGAGTGCAAAAAAAGCAAGAGAGCTTACTAAAAGAAAAAGCATACTCGAAACTTCTGGACTTCCAGGCAAGTTGGCAGACTGTTCATCAACAGACCCCTCTGAAAGTGAATTGTTTATTGTAGAAGGAGATTCAGCTGCTGGACCAGCAAAACAGGCAAGAGATTCAAAAACCCAAGCAATACTTCCTATAAGAGGAAAAATAATAAACGTTCAGAAAGTTACAGAAAATAGAGCATTACAAAATGAAGAAATCAGCTCATTAATTAAAGCAATAGGAACAGGAATAAATACTGAATACAAAGGAGAAGAGTCAAGATACGACAAAATCATACTTTTAACAGACGCAGACGTAGATGGCGCACACATTAGAACACTATTGTTAACCTTCTTTTTCAAATTTATGCCGGGTCTTATAAAAGAAGGAAAAGTTTGGATTTCTGAGCCCCCGCTTTATAGGGCAAAGTCATCAGGATCAATAAACTACCTTAAAGACGACGAGGATCTGGAAGCATTTAAAAAAGAAAATAAAAATCGAAAATTTGATATAAGCAGGTTCAAGGGTCTTGGTGAAATGAACGCTGGAGAGCTTTGGGACACAGCAATGAATCCAGAGTCACGAACACTAATCAAAGTAAGCATTGCTGATGGAAAAGCGGCTGAAGCAAAAGCAGCAAATATGTTTGAAGTTTTAATGGGTAACGACGTGACAAAAAGAAAAACCTTCATAGAAGAAAACGCAAAATATGTAAGGTTCCTGGACGTTTAATATGCCACCAAAAAAACCCGCAGCAAAAAAACCCGCAGCAAAAAAACCCGCAGCAAAAAAATCACCACCAAAAAAACCCGCAGCAAAAAAATCACCACCAAAAAAACCCGCAGCAAAAAAAGCAGAAATGAATGGTGCAATTGCAGTCGAAGATGAAATTTCAAAATCTTTTCTTGATTATGCAATGTCCGTTATTGTTTCAAGGGCCCTGCCAGACGTTAAAGACGGGTTGAAACCAGTACAGAGAAGAATTTTGTATTCGATGTATGAAACAGGAATTCGCCCAACAGGTCCCTTTAGAAAGTGTTCAAAGGTAGTGGGGGATGTTATGGGTAATTATCACCCACATGGAAATGATGCAATTTATGGAACACTTGTAAGGCTTGGTCAAAACTTTAGTACTAGATATCCATTGATTGAGCCTCAAGGAAACTTTGGCACCCCTGATGATCCCCCAGCAGCTATGAGATATACAGAATCAAGAATGTCATCGCTTTCGTCCCAGCTTTTAGATGGCATTGATGAAGACACTGTTATTTTTGAACCCAACTATTCAGGAGAAACAAGTGAGCCAAGAGTTTTACCAGGAAGATTTCCAAATCTTTTAATCAATGGAGCCGAGGGCATTGCTGTTGCTATGGCAACAAATATGCCACCATATAACCTTAGAGAAATAACTGAGGCTGTTAAATTTACGTTAAATACAAAAGATCCAAAACCTAGAGATTATTTGAAAATAATTAAAGGTCCAGACTTTCCTACAGGTGGATTAATTGTTGAAACCCCAACAATAAAAGATGCAATTTTAAAAGGAAGAGGATCCATAAAGTTAAGGGCTGTTGCTGACATCGAAGAACTGGGAAAAGGCAGATCAGCAATAGTAGTGAAGGAGCTTCCTTACCAAGCCTCAACTGATAGGATAATGGAAAAAATAGCTTCATTAGTTCAAGACAAAAAACTAACGGGCGTGTCTGATTTAAGAAATGAAAGTAGCGACAGAAACGGAACACGACTTGTTGTTGAGCTAAAGAGAGACGCAGTGCCACAGGTTGTTTTAAATGATTTATTTAAATACACACAGCTTCAAGATACATTTTCTGTAAACTCCGTTGCATTAGTTGAGGGTGTGCCAAGGGTTCTATCGGTACCAGAACTAATAAGATATTATATTGATCACCAAATTGATGTAATCCAAAGAAGGTCTCAATTTAGGCTTGATAAAGCAAAATCACGATTACATATTGTAGATGGTCTATTGCTTGCTCTAAATAAAATTGATCAAATTATAAAAGTCATTAAGTCCTCAAAAGACGTTGAAGCTGCGCGAAAATCGTTAATGAGCAAATTTAAACTTTCGGAAATACAAGCAACTCATATTTTAGACATGCCCCTAAGAAGATTAACGGCACTAGAAAAAGAAAAACTTGAAGAAGAAAAGAAAGAACTAAAGCAAACAATAAAAGACCTAACTGCAATATTAAAAAGCAGAACAAAACAAAACGAAATACTAATAGAAGAACTGGACGCAATAACCGAAAAATTTGGAGATGAACGAAGATCAAGACTTGTTCCAGATGTAGGAGAGGTAAAGATTGAAGACCTAATTGAAGACGAAGAAATTATTGTCTCAATATCATCTGAAGGATATATAAAATCTGTTCCTTCTACATCATATAAAAAACAAGGAAGGGGTGGAAAAGGAGTAAAAGCCTCATCATCAGAAGAAGATGTGATAGAACACCTTTTATCAACTTCTGTACATTCCTATTTATTATTTTTTACAGACAACGGGAAAGTTTATAGAGCTAAAGCACATGAAATTCCAAAAACTAATAGAACAGCAAAGGGATCTTTAATTCATAACGTTTTATCAATGGGCCAGGATGAAAAAGTTCAAGCCATAATTGACACAAGAGATTATGAAACTGAAAAGTTTCTTCTGATTATGACCGAAAAAGGCACAGTTAAAAAGTCAAAATTTAAAGACTTTGATTCAAACTACAAGTCTTTACAAGCAATAAAACTTAAAGATGATGATAAAGTCGTATCTGTTAAAACAACTTCAGGAAAAGAAGACATTATTCTTGTTTCTCAAAAAGGACAGGCAATTAGATTCGACGAGAACAACCTAAAACCTCAAGGAAGAACGGCAATGGGAGTAAGGGGAATTAAGCTTAGAGAAGGCGACAAAGTTGTTGGCGCGGCAACCTCACGAGAAGAAACACTTTTATTTATTACTGCAAAAGGGTATGGAAAGAGGACCAAGCTTGATGAGTTTAGAAGAGCTGGAAGAGGTGGCATCGGTGTAAAAGCTCTCAAAGTTACAGAAGCTAAAGGAGACTTGGTCGGAGCAAGATCGGTGGATGAAGACACAGAGGTTATGCTTATGAGTACTGGTGGAACAGCTATAAGATGTGCTGTAAAGCAAATAAAACAAATGAGTAGAGTTGCTCAGGGAGTAAAGGTTATGAAACTTTCTAAAGAAGAAGAAATATCAGCATTTATTCCTATTAAAACAGAGTCGTAATGGTAAGAGTTAATAGAGTAAGAAGAATTATCAGAAAAGTAGATCCATGGACTGTATTAAAGGTGTCATTTGTTTTTAATTTTATAATTTCCCTAACGATTGTTTTAGGATTTTCAATTTTATGGGTATTACTTGTAAACGCTGGAGTTCCCCAAGGTCTTGAAGAAATTGCTAGAAGGTTAGCCTTGTTAGACGACAACGCTTCGTTGGTTGGGAATGTAGAAGTCCTCTTTTCAAGTGTTTTATTTTTTGCAACTGTCTATCTTTTAACACAGACGGCAATAACCACTCTTGGAGCATTTTTTTACAATCTTATATCTGACTTAGTTGGTGGAATTGAGGTTATTGTTTTAGAAGAATCTTATACTGATCCAAATCAAAAACCCAGAGAAAAAAGTAAAGAAAATACAGAAACCGCAATGATGTCTTTTTCAAAAACAATAGGAAAATTTAGAAAAGAAAAAGATACAAAAGACACTTTTATTCCTCCAGAAATGCCAAGGCCCGACGTGCCGAGAGATATAGAAGAAGAAACTCTTACTGATACATTTAAAAACTTCCCGAAGGATGATACATAGTCTTCTTTTTGGTGCTACTCTTTTTAAAACAAATAAAGTAAAAAAGCGAAGCTAGTGAAAATCTAGCACTGTCCCGCAACTGTGATTCTTCGGATAAGTCAGGTCGACTTTCTTGCTTTTTAGACAACAATCCTCGAGAGAAGGAATGGAGTATCTTACTTTTTCTCGTGGTGAGAAAGGAAAATATGAAAACAAAAATATTACTTCTTGCCATGTTAATTTCAATGTGTTCAGGGGGGTCTGATGTAGCTGAAGACAAAAATATTGTCTCCTTATCAACAACCCATACTGAAATTATTCAAATGCTTGAAGGAGAAAATCTACTAGTTGGTGTAGATTCGTTCTCAGAAACCGAATTACCAATTGAGAAAATCGATGCTTATACAGTTACAGCAGAGGAACTACTAATACTAGATCCAGATATTGTACTTGTTGCATTTGATTTCAATGGAATAGTAGAAGGACTTGAAAACCTAGATATAGAGTATGCTCTTCTGCCTCCAGCACAAACCCTTGATGATGTTTATTCTCAAATTGAAACTGTGGGATCAATAATAAATAAATCAGACCAGGCAAATTCACTAGTTAGTGAGATGAAATCTGACATTGATGATATTATTGCAAACTCGATTGGTACACCTTTGTCCGTTTACCACGAAATTGGATACACTTATGGTATTTATTCCGTTAACGAAAATTCCTTTATAGGAGAAATTTATAATCTTCTAGGTGTTGATAATATAGCAAATACAATTGAAGACCCTTATGGTTCTGGCTACCCAGTTCTTGAAGAAGAACAGGTTTTAGCCAGTGATCCAGACCTAATAGTCATTGGTCATTCAGATTATTTAAATAAAGATCTATCAACACGACAAGGCTGGGAAAACATTAAAGCTATAGCAAATGACAATGTTTATTTTTTAGATGAAAACCTAGCCAACAACTGGGGAGTCAACACTGTTGATTTAATAAATGTTTTATCAGAAACAACAAAGTCAAACGATGATCCTGGACTGATATATAAAGAAAAATATACTGACAACGATCTAAGCAGTGGCAGCAATACCCAAAACATTATCATCGCAACAATAATTGTGATAATCTTGACAGCGTACATACTTATTTCTAGAAGGAGTAAAAGTAAAGTACAAAGTTAAGGAGATTTTATAAAATGAAGGGCTATTCAAACGAACTCTACATACTTGCTTTTGATCATAGAGGAACTCTGACAAAAGGGTTGCTTGGGGTGGAAGGAAGACAACCTACAGTTGATGAAGCAAGTAGAGTTTCTTCAATGAAAGATATTATTTTTGATGGATTTATTGAAGCAAAAAATTCTGGTATCTCAGGTGGAGATCCTGCAATTCTTGTTGATGAAACATTTGGTCTACAAGTTCAACAAAAAGCTAAAGAAATGGGTATAAAATATGCTGCACCTGTTGAAAAGTCAGGGCAAAAAGTATTTGATTTTGAGTATGGAGATGCATTTGGAGAAAAAATAATTGAAGTTGATGCTGATTTTATTAAGATTTTAGTTCGATGGAATCCAAATGATGATATTGAAACGAGAGAAGTACAAGGAAAAAGAATAAAAATTCTTTCTGACTGGATAGAAGAAAATGAGAGAAAATTTTTACTTGAATTTTTAGTTCCCGCAACAGATGAGCAATTAGAAAGTGTTGATGGTGACCAATCAAGATACGATTCTGAAATAAGACCAAAATTAGCTGTTCAGGTCGTAGAGGAAATGAGAGAAAAAGGTGCCGACCCGGACATTTGGAAGATTGAAGGGCTAGATACTAAAGAAGATTGTGAAAAAGTTGCTACATCAATAAAAGATGGTGGAAGAGAAGATGTTATTGCAGTAGTACTAGGAAGAGGCGCTAATGATGAAAAAGTCAATCAATGGCTCAGAGCAGGCTCTTCAGTGGATGGATACAAAGGCTTTGCAATTGGTAGATCTATTTTTTGGAACTCTCTTAAAGGCTGGCATGAAGACCAAAAATCTAGAGAAGAAGCTGTATCTGAAATAGCAGAATCGTACTTAAGTTTTATTTCTGTTTATCAAAACGGGAGTTAGGTAATGCCAATTGGCAAAGCAGTTATTGGTCAATCAGGAGGTCCAACAGCTGTTATTAACAGATCATTGGTTGGTTTTATCAAGGAAGCTACAAGCCAAGAATATGAAGAAGTTCTTGGAGCAAGACATGGTCTATCGGGCATGTTATCTGAAGACTTTGTTGACTTATCTAAACTATCAGACTCACAACTTTACGGAATAGCTAAAACCCCTGCAGCAGCTTTAGGTTCTGTCAGAAAAAAACCTACAGAAGAAGATATTGAAAAACTAATTTCAATATTTGAAAAACAAAATATAAGATATTTTTTCTATATTGGTGGAAACGACTCTGCAGAAACAGCAAATTTAGTTTCAGAAGGTGCGAAACAAATCGGATATGAGATGAAAGCATTTCATATCCCAAAAACAATTGACAACGACCTCTTAGAAACAGACCATTGTCCAGGTTATGGATCTGCAGCGAGGTTTGTTGCTCATGCATTTCAAGGGGACGATGCAGATAATAGAAGTCTTAAAGGAATAAAAATTAATGTGCTGATGGGTAGACATGCAGGGTGGTTAACTGCAGCAAGTACTCTTGGGAAGTCGAGTGAAGAAGATGGACCTCACCTTGTTTATGTTCCAGAAAAAGTTTTCAATATTGATGAATTTTTAAAAGATGTCAAAGAAGTTTATGATTCACTTGGAAGGTGTGTTGTTGCAGTTTCGGAAGGAATCCATAACAAAGAGGGAGATTATTTTCTTCAGACATATGCTAGCGATACTGGATCTGGGCTAGCCGGAAAGACTGACAGTCACGGAAACATTCAACTATCTGGGTCTGGAGCATTAGGAGATACTTTAACGAATATTGTGTCAGAACATATAGATGGTGCAAGGGTAAGGGCAGATACTTTTGGATATCTTCAAAGATCTTTTTTGGCAGATATTTCCGAAGTAGACGCTGAAGAAGCTGAGAGAGTTGGAAGACATTCGGTTATCGCATCACTAGATCTACAAAGTGGTTCCGTTATATTAAAAAGACAATTATCAGAAACCTATTACTGTGATGTAGACGTTGTTGATCTAGATAAAGTTGCTAAAAATACAAAAGACATGCCAGAAGAATTTTTAGACAATAAAAAACCATATGTAACAAATGAATTTTTTAAATACGCAATGCCATTAACTGGTGGCATAGAACCAAAAACTCAGATATTTGTTTAAATTTCAAATAACTAAATTAGAACTAATATTGATAAAAAATGAAAAAAATAAATATATTAATTTTTATTACATTTTTAGGCTTTTGTTCATCTCCTAGCGAGGAAGGGATCGTCTCTATTTCCGATAATACAATCCCAGCTCCAACCATTAGTGAAGAAGATTATCCAAAAGTTTTAACAGATTGTTTAAATAACGAAAAAGGTTATGACATAATTACGCCTTTTGACATAAATGACTTGAAAACAACAATAAGCCAACTAAGTAATAGCAAAGAAGAACAGCTGCGGCTCGATGAAGACATTGATTATTGTATATCAAAATACAATTTGTGGGTTGAACTTGACAGTGAAAATCCAGAAGAACTTGCAAAGATATTTGATGAAAATCTTGATTTAGCTAAATGTCTAAGAGAAAAGGGTTTGAAGATATCTGACCCAACCCAGGACATGCCCAAGCTTGATCTAAGTGGCTTGGTAGAATCAAAAGAAGAAATCGAGCCATTATTAGAAGAATGTGGAATTTATAATGGGAAAAGTGAAAAGTAGAAACCTAATTTTAATAGGGTTTTTATTACTTATACAGGCTTGTTCACCAACAGAAGATTCAATAAAAGTTCTTTCTACTCAAGATTTGACTTCTCAAACAACCTTAGTGACCGTCACAACTATTCAAGATGAGGTAGTTGATGATCAGATATCAATAGAAGATGCTCAACTTGTTCTAGCAAGATGTTTAAGAGACAAAGGTTATGATGTTGATGATCCGAAAAATGACGAGGGATTAAGAACAATATTAACTCCAATCTTTATAAGTTTTAATGAAAGGCAGAGACAAGAATTATTTCAAAACATACAATTGTGCGCCGAAGAAAATGGAATACCCCTAGAAGGAAATAGTAATTTTGAAAACCCTGAAGACGTTGCAGATAGGCTAGATACTGAACTTGAATTTGCTCAATGTTTAAGAGGGAAGGGTATTGAGGTATCAGACCCTACCGCGGAAAAACCACTTCGACCAATACTTATTGAGCTTGTTCAGTCTGAAAAATATACCGGAGATCAAATAAGAGAAGCCGCTGGAGAATGCTTCGACGATCTAGGAATAGAACCACCTTCTGGCAGGTAATTTAAAATACTTTATAATTCTTTTGTGTACAAAAAAGTAATTTTATTTTTAATATTTTTCTCATTTTGCTCCTTTTTTCAAAAAAATGACACAGCTGTAGTTTCAGTGGTTGATACCGATAAAGGGAAAGAGGCTATCGCTGCAGGATTAGAAATAGATGAAGAAAAAGAAACAATTGCAGACGAAGATGCACCGCTTGTATTAGTTCAATGTGCAAATGAAGCTGGCTATAAATTTAATGAACCAAAGAATTTTATAGATCTTTACACAACTATATCGACTTACTTTGAAACACTTACAGAACAAGAGGCCCAAGAGCTATGGAAAACCATCGAAGATTGTGCTCTGAAATATAATTTATGGGGAATTGCAGATGAAGCACAATTTGAAGATCCAATTCAGACTTCAAAAGAACTAGATAGAGCATTGTTTATTGCCAGTTGTTTTCGTGAACAAGGGTATGAAAAAGTCCCAGATCCAAATTACTTCAATAGGGAAGTAAACTTGGAAGCTTACATTGATGAAGATTGGGAATTAAGAGAGGAAGACCCTATAGTACAGACATGGCAAGGCTGTGAAGACAAGCTACCAGAAGAATTGAAAGAAGAATGGGATGATTAAAACTTACAATAAAAACTTATCAGAAACACCCCAAATACAATAAAATACTTTAAGTAGAAATTAAAAAAATGAAATTTAATATATTTAAAAATCGAAACTTTTACATCTTGATTGTCTTACTAGTTACTGGTTCAGCGGCTTATTATTTTGGCACTCAAAATACCGAGTCATCTTCTGTTAACAAAACGTTGCAACTTACAACTGTTCAGATTCAACAAGGTGATCTTGAAAAAAAGGAGGAGTACAACGGAACTTTAAGACAAACCAATAGCAAAATCTTAAACAGTCCAATATCAGGAGTAGTTACCTTCATTCCTGAAGAGGGTACAATAATTCAATTTGGTGAAATACTTTTTGCCATTGACAACAAGCCTGTAATTTTAGTTGAAGGATCAGTGCCTTTTTATCGAACATTAGATTTGAATTCTGACCCTGGACCAGATATTTTACAGGTTGAACAGGCACTTATTTATTTGGGCTATGCTGCAGACAGTTTTGTTGCCGATGATATTTTTGACCAAACAACTTCAAATATGTTGAATAAACTCTATATAGATTACAAAATAGAGACAAAATCTGAAGTAACCCCATCTGAACAAGTCGCTATAAATTTAAAACAAACAGAGGTTGAAAGTATTGAGGACACTATTGATTCAGGTGGAACAACAATTACTGAAGTCAACGATAAGAAAAAGAAATTAGACGATGCTAAAGAAGATGCACTAGAAGAAAGTGCTGCATGGAAAGCAGCTGATACTGCAATTAAAAATGCTGAAGAAACTTTAACGCTTTATAGAGACGAAACTAATCCAAAGACAAAAGAAAAAAAGGCAGACGGAACATTAGATGCTGCCATAGAAGACTTAGAGCAAACAATTGAAGAACAGAAAAGAATTAAAGCTTTGGAAAAAGGAAAAGAATCAGGGATAGATGCAACAGAAGCACTCGCAATTGAAACTGCTCAGAAAGCATATGATGATACCTTAAAAGAATATAACGAAGGTGTCGATCAAGTAGCTGAATTGGCAAAAGCAAAAGAAGAGCTTGAGGAGTTGAAATTAGCTTCTAGATCTGAAACATTTAGTCCTACAAACGCTTATGCATCGGAAACGCCCATTATTGTTGGTTCTTACATAAATAAAGTTGGATCAGCAGTTGTATTGAATTCCCAACTTTATAATATTTCATCAATAGGGATTGAAGTTGTTTTCCAAGTTGATGCATCAGATCAAGAGACTGTCGCACTTGGAGATAATGTTGAAATTGAGCTCCCAACAGACGAGAGAGTTCCTACAGTTATAACATTCATCGATCAAGTTGTTACACAAACTCAAACAGGTGATTTTATCGAAGTTATTCTTGAAGTGTTAAACCCAGAAGAGATTGAAGCATATGATCAAGCTCCTGTAAAAGTTTTTGTAACTACCGAAATATCTCAAAATGTTTTGTATGTACCTGTAAATGCTTTGATTGCTTTAGCTGAAGGTGGTTATGCATTGGAAATTTATGATGGCGAAATAGAAGGAAGCACATTTGAAGGAGAGTCGGGAGTAGATACAATTTATGTAGCAGTAGAGATAGGTGTGTTTACCGATGGTTTTGTTGAGGTCATAGGAAATATAGCAAAAGGACAACTTGTAGTCGTACCAAGATGATAACTGATACGAAAACCGTAATTTCAATAAATAATATCTCAAAAACTTACGAAGGACCACCTCCTGTAAAAGCACTGGATGAAGTTTCACTAGAAGTAAACCAGGGAGATCTGGTTGCAATCGTTGGTCAATCAGGAAGCGGAAAATCAACTTTGTTAAACATGATTGGCTTACTTGATAGCGTAACCGCTGGTTCAATTCAAATAGAAGGAAAAGATATATCTGAATTATCTGACAATGAACTCTCAAAATTTAGAGGTGAGAAGATTGGATTTATATTTCAAAGCTTTTTTCTTTTACCAGGTTTAAATGCACAAGAAAACGTCGCAGAAGGTCTTTTATATCAGGGCATTTCTAGAAGTGACAGGCTTCTTAAAGCAGGAGAGGTCCTTGAAAAAGTTGGTTTGGGGGATCGCCTTACTCATCTACCTAAAGAACTTTCAGGTGGACAACAACAAAGAGTTGCAATTGCAAGAGCTCTGGTACAGGACCCAGCATTCGTTTTGGCAGACGAGCCAACGGGAAACTTAGACAAAGAATCTGGTATTAATATTTTGAATATTTTGAAGGATTTAAATAACCAAGGTAAAACAGTCATAATGATTACGCACAATCAAGAGCACGCAAACATGTTTAAAAAAGTCGTTGAGTTGGTTGATGGAAAAATTGTAAAACAATGAAAAGAAAAAGATTAAGAACTCGAGATTTGTTTTTTGTTGCGCTTTACGGTGTTCGTGCGAGAAAAGGTAGAGCTACCCTGACATCAATTGGCATAGGCATTGGAATTGCAGCAATAGTTGCAGTTTCAGGTATTTCAGCATCAGGTAGAGCAGATCTATTATCAACTTTGGAGTCTCTAGGTACAAATTTAGTAAAAGCATCCCCACAGGCTGGTTTTTTTGGAACCCAGGAAGAACTGCCAAAGGGTGTTTTGGGTATGGTTGAAAGAATAGGTCCAGTTGAAGAAGTAACATCTACAACACAAACTGATTTACTAGTACGAAGAAGTAATTTTATTTCTGAATTTGAAGGTGGAGGAATATCAACAATAATTACTAGTTCAGAGCTTTTAGACGTAATAGGTGGAAATTTAATTGAAGGTAGATTTATAACTAATGACTTATCTGATATACCAGTAACTGTTTTAGGAAGCGTAACGGCACAAAGATTAGGTATAACTAATCTCTCAACACCAACCAAAATACTTATTGATAATGAATGGTTTGGAGTAGTTGGTTTACTAGAAGAGCTGAAGATACATCCTGACTTAGATAGATCAGTTTTTATTGGATATGGAGTAGCAAAAACTCTTTTTGATATTGACGAAGAGCCAACAACAATTTATTTGAGAGCAAATCCAACTTTTATAGAAGACGTAGTTGAAGTTCTAGCACCTTCTATGAATCCGGAAAACCCAGACCAAGTGGAAGTTACAAGGCCATCAGACGCACTTGAAGCTCAACAAGCTGCTGAGGAAGCATTTACAAATTTATTATTAGGTTTAGGCTCCGTAGCGCTTTTAGTTGGGGGTGTAGCAATAGCAAATGTTATGGTTATGTCAGTTCTTGAGCGAAGAATGGAAATAGGCGTTAGAAGATCAATAGGAGCAACAAGAAGAGAAATAAGGTATCAGTTTTTACTTGAGAGTATTGTTTTGTCTGGAATCGGTGGCTTAGTAGGTGTTGGTTTAGGTGCTGTTATTACTTTGGCTTATACTAACTACACAAATATTGTATTCTCAATACCTGTATGGCAAATTTTAGGAGCAGTATTTTTAGCATTATTAATTGGAGCAATATCTGGAGTTTATCCAGCAATAAAAGCGTCAAAAATTCAACCAGCAGAGGCAGTAAGAAAGTAGCACTTTTTACAATTGTTCTTGCTCTGAGTGCATGCACTATCGGTGAAGAAGAAACAAAAGGTGTTGTTTCTATTGATGAAAACACCGTTTCAACAACAATATTTGATGAGGTTACTTTCGAAGAAGGAGTCTTGGACTTTGCACAATGCATGAGAGAAGAGGGTATTAATTTTCCAGATCCAACGTTTGATATAGACGGTAACCCTCAGTTTGATAATGTTGATGTAGAAAATGAAGAGGAATTCGAAGAAGCTTTTACTAATTGTGAAGATATTCTAAGAAATGCACTTCCAGAACAATTTGATTTAGATCCTGAGGTTGAAGCAGCACTAGTAGACGCATCTTTAGAGTTTTCTCAGTGCATGAGAGAGGAAGGAATTAGTAATTTTCCTGATCCAACACCTGGTGAATTTGGATTTTTTGCATTTAGAGATGCAGAAATAGAGTGGACTTCAGATGACGTTCAAGAAGCATTCGAGATTTGCCAACCGGAAAACCCTCTAGAAAATTTAGATGAATAAACAGAGTAGTATTAAATAATGTCAGAACCTATGAAAAGCAGTATGTTTACGAGTTCTAATTTATTAATTAAGTTTGTGGCTGCTGCAGCTTTGGTCTCAGGAGTTGCATATACTGTTTATGTCTCAATTAGTGATGGAAATATTTCTTCAGATGAAATTAATACAATTTTTGATCAGGCATTACAAAAAGATCCTGAGTTAGTAACTACATTTTGTGAAGAAAATTTAAATGAATCTGCAGCAGTTCAAGCATTTCTCCAAAACAATAGTGATTCAAGCATTACTGTAAACAATGATGTGCTCGGTACAGTTGAAGACAGATGTGCCGAAATTTTGGAATCTACAACAACTACAGTTATTCCAAGTGAAGCACCTGAAGTTGGCATTGACGAGGATGCTGATATTGAAGATTTAGAAGTAGAAGGTGAGAATGAAGAATACTTCGATCCTGAATGTGATAAGACTTTATCAAAAGAGTATTCAAACGATCCTTCACAGGTAACCGTGACGGTTGCAGAGGCAATATATCAATCGTGGTCAGGGCCAAAATATCAAGGAATTTTACTTTGCTGGGAACCAATGTTGGTAGACGGCGGTGAACCACAAGAATATCTCATTTTATTTGGATACACTTTAGATGATGGCTTGAATTTTGGTGTTACTACAGCCGGTAGCTCTGATGATGACCCGTTGTTAACTCAGTTATTTTTTGATGAGGAATATTGGTTTGATGGGTTCAATGAAGAAGCGGAGAAATTTGTTAAAAATGGAAAGTTAACAATTTACTTTAATATTGAGGCATACATTGAAAAGACCGATAGCAGCTATTATTCAGGTTCTACAAAAACTGTCTCAATTACAATAAATGATCCGCGCGATTAAGAAATTAATCTTTAAAAATACTTATTAAATACCAGATTCAAAATATGCAGGAGCGGTCACAGCTATAGTTAACCAACACTGCTCTTCTGAATCGGGACATTCTGTTTTCTCAAAAACCCAAGTAATTACAAAATAGTTATTTGTTTTTGCAAGTACTTTTACTTCGTAGTGAACATTGGTTTCATTTTCATATGTAACTTCATAAGAGTATTCTTTTAAATCAATTATCGAGTCGTATGGCGCTGATACCAACATTTGATAAAACCGCTCTTTTGGTCCTGTAATCTCTTTATTATCTTCATGAGCAAATCCCCAGATTGTATCAACAGCTTTTT
>OCZA010000033.1_pt1 | contig 42179 bp, 53 predicted proteins | sample 1539021 | NCBI WGS metagenome assembly OCZA01 (sample SAMEA2619376, study PRJEB22493) | marine metagenome | biome: marine biome (ENVO:00000447); feature: surface water layer (ENVO:00002042); material: "saline water (ENVO:00002010), including plankton (ENVO:xxxxxxxx)" | depth 5 m | reverse complement strand
CAAGCGTTAAACAAGAAATTCATGAATCCTGCAAAATTTGCAGTAGAGATTGAAAAACTTGTATTACAAGAAAAAATCAATTACATTGATGCTATAGTTCTTTACTGCGATGAAAACAGTATTGAGATAGATTCTATTACAAAATTAGTATCTAAACCATTAAAAGAGAAATTAAAATATGATGCACAACAGTTAAATTTTATGAAAAAAACTTCTAAAGCAAAACTTCCCTTATAATGTCTACTTTATCATGGTTTCCGATGCCAGTATATGTTGAGAAGGTATCGGGAGAAGCAAAAGAAATAATAGAAAAAGAACTTTATGCTGTATATGATAAAGCAAACTTTGCTCAGAATCCTCAATGGACAGATGATACAAACGAACTAAGTGTAGTAAATGATTCTTTTTTTACTGCAAACGAACTTAAAGATTGCACAGTATTTAATGATTGTATTGATTTTCATTTAAAAGAATATCTCAAGCAATTAGCAACACCTACAAATTTAGATTACTTTGTAGACAATTCATGGTTGACAAGAACTACTAAAGGTAAGTATATACATCAACATGATCATGGTAATTATGATGTATCAGGAGTATATTATTTAAAGACTAATGGAAATGATGGTAAGTTATATTTTCCTTCTCCACACAGATTATTAGCAGGTAATTTTATAATATCAAGAATAATTGACTATTATCAGCATCTTCCATTAGAAGAGGGTGTTATAGCAATGTGGCCATCTGTACTTCTACATAATACAGAACCTAATGAGACTGACCACGAGAGACTAAGTGCAAGTTTCAATATTAAGTTTAGATCATGATTAAAATTTTAGAAAATCCAAAGACTGCAGATTACCTTGATTTTAAAAGATGGGTAAACAGCACTAGTTTTGAATGGAAGTTTAATCCAACATCAACACCAGACATGAGTGATCTGTCTAAGGTAGATTTACCTTTCTATTGCCATTCATTTATGAAAAGACCAGAGCAATATGGATATCCTGTAATAGATAATCCTCAAGAAACTCATGGTGTTGTTGAGTTATTAACTGAAATATTAAAACATAACCAAGTTCCTTTCAATAGTTTTATCAGAATAGCAGTAAATGCGGTTCATCCACAAAAAGATGTGACTGCTTCCATACCCCATATAGATCACACATTTGCACATGGGAATCTTATAATGTATTTGAATAATGCAGGTGGATCTACCTTTGTAAAAAATGAAATGTCATTAAAAGATGAGGTGCATTTACCTCAAGAAGATGATATAATATTGTTTACAGGAGAACATTACATGCAAACTCCAAGAGATAAAAGACGAGTAATTCTAGTCGCAACTATGATTTAATCGCATAAATAATAGTGTTCTAGGAGATATTTTATGGCAGATTTTTTTGATTCCGAAATAGTTCGGGATGAAATGGATTACATCAATGAAACTCAAGAAGAAATCTATGGTAGAATTTTTCAATTCCCAGATCTTCCTGTGCCAGAACAAATCGAACATCTAGATGAGTTAAACGATTTGCTTGAAAAACAACAAATTCTTTATACTCGTATGAAGTTGTCAGATGATCCTCGTGCTAAGGAAATGGCAGAAAATGTCAGAAAATCCGCTATAGTAATGGGATTTCCAAAAGATGTTGATTGCAACCTTTTATTTGCAAATATGCAAGTAACACTTGAAAAAGTGCGTAAAGGTTTGGAAGAAACACTTGACACATGAGCATGACGGCTCTATAATACAGTCACACAGACCAAATCTAATTTAATCCAATTAAATCCTATGTCTTTCGCATCACTTAAGAAACAATCTTCACTTGGCAGTCTTACTGCAAAGTTAGTTAAAGAAGTTGAGAAAACCAACTCAGTTAACAAAGGAGATGAGCGACTCTGGAAACCAGAGGTTGACAAGGCAGGTAATGGTTACGCAGTAATCAGATTCCTACCTGCACCTGACGGAGAAGACCTCCCTTGGGTAAAAATGTATTCCCATGCCTTTCAAGGACCTGGCGGGTGGTACATTGAAAATTCATTAACAACATTGAATCAAAAAGATCCTTGTTCAGAATTCAACACTAGTCTTTGGAATAGTGGTGTGGAGTCTGATAAGCAAATTGCTCGTAATCAAAAGCGTAAGTTAGCATTTTACTCTAACATCTATGTTGTAAAAGACCCTGCTAACCCTTCTAATGAAGGTAAAGTATTCTTGTACAAGTTTGGTAAAAAGATCTTTGATAAGATCATGGGTTCTATGCAACCTGAGTTTGAGGATGAAACACCTCTAAACCCATTTGATTTCTGGCAAGGAGCAGACTTTAAGGTTAAGATCAAGAAAGTTGCAGGATATTGGAACTACGACAGTTCTGAGTTTGCTGCAGCAGCACCATTATTAAATGATGATGATGCTCTTGAGCAATTATGGAAGAAAGAATATTCTCTTTCAGAAATAGTTGCTGCTGATCAATTCAAGACATATGACGAACTTAAAAAGCGTCTTGAGTCTGTATTGAGACTTAACCAATCACCTGCAACTTCACGCATTGTAGATGAAGAAGCAGAGTTGGAAGACTTAAGCGAAGGAAGAACTCCTGTAGCAAACACTCCAACTGAAGATGATGCACTATCTTACTTTCAGAAGTTAGCTGAAGAGTAAATATAAATAACAAGAGGGATTTACTCCCTCTTTTTTATTCTATCGACTTATCAAAATGGCAGGATACACAGGAAATCACTTTGTAGTGACATATACAGACAGTGCAAATGGTAATTTTACTGCAGATGTGTATGCGAAAGATGCTGATGATGCAAAAGCAAAAGTTTTAATACTTTATCCTTGGGCACTTAGTCTTTCAGCAAGTGCAGGTGCATAAAGATGTCACGCAATAAAGTTATTGCATACTCAGATGCCAGTGGCAACTGTAGAGTAGTAATCCCTACAATGGATTGCCCTCTATCGGATGATGCTGTAATAGCAAAAGATATACCTACATCCGACTATTCATTAATTGAACCATCTGCGTTACCATCTAATCAGTTTAGAGATGCTTGGAAATACGACCACAGTTTACAATCTGTCGGTGTAGATCTAACTGTAGCAAAAACTAAGACAACAGAAATTTTAGAAGCACAATATCTTGCCATTGCAAAAGAAAATGCAGATATACAATCAATAGCAGACATGAAGGGTGAGTCTGCATCTCTTAAATCAAACCCTGCAGTACCATATACTACAATAACTAACGCAACTAGTGTTGCAGAACTAGAGGCACTTATTTAAGTATCTTTTAATTTTTTATTGATAAACTGAGAAGACTTAGTATATTCCAGAGCTTCTTTCATATCCATCATAAACATAGTTAGATATTCTCTCCTCATAACTTTAATACTTCTTTTCTGTTCATTAACTCTAGTTTCTGCTAGAAAGTTACTGATAGGTACGACTGGATTTATTGTGGTATTGAATACTAATGGATTTGGTATTGTATAATCTCTATCAACTATTTGACCTGCAGGAAGAATTAGTTTACCCTCAGAATTTCTGACCTCCTCTGTCTCATGATGTCTTGTGTCATTTATTGCTAGTCCATACTTATCTTCACAATATTGATATAACACATCACCACTCATTGGCCATTCATCTCTCACATTAATAATATTTGCTGTTACTAATATAATCCAATCTAATTCTGAGTTACCATATAGGTCTTCTGCTACATTATCAGGTCGCATACCTTCTTGTATTGTATATGACTGTAGAAATGTAACTGCAGAATAAACATCATCTCTAAGTTTTGCTCTTAGAAATAAGTTCTTAATAGTGACATAATTGTCATTATTAGGAGAACTTGTTAATGGATTTTTGTACCTGATATCTGGTACATGTTTAAAATAGTGTTTTGACATTAGTAACCTACTGATTCAACTTCTTCATGATCTTCTCTGTAAATAGGATTAAGTTCCTTAAAAGACATATCTAATTTCATATGTACAGGTGTACCATCTTCATATGTTGCGTATGTGCCACTCCCAGTATAGTTAGTAGACATATTAGTTAATGCACATGTTTTGAATCTATTTAAAAATGGATGAGGACTTCCTCCTTTATAATATCCTATTCTGAATATATCAGGAGCATTTAAGAAACCCATACCATCATTATTTAATTTCGCTGCACTATGTATTTTTAAAGTTTTAATTATTCTTTTTACTATTCCTGCCTCACTTTTACTTCTAGGTGTGAGATCAAAACCAAAATTAAAACTTCTTATTGTTACACCATTAAATACCATTTCTAAGTTCTGGTTTACGACTTGACCAGATGATCTTGATAGTAAACCACCTAGAGTGACATTAGCACCAAGAGCATTCGCTGCTGTTGTTGCTGCAACCATTTTTGCATAGTTTGCAACATCACTTCCTGCAGATCCTTGGTCTTTAAACAGTGATTGTACATCTTTTACAGGACTTTTAAGAGCATCTCCAACAGTATCCGAATTTATCATATTACCTATTCCTTTTGTAATCGCTGCAGAAAAATCATTTAACTTGTTTTCTCCCCACTGAGCACCATTGTTATCTTGAATATTGCCTGGTATAGGTAATATAATTGTATGTCTTGCAGGTTGATCAGTATATTGATCGCTTATTTGAGCTGCTCTGTTGCTCCCAGTACCTAATTGACTTAGTGTCTCTGTACCTAATTTTCCTGTTTTTATATTTTTTAAAATTTCTATCTTGAAATAGTCTGTACTGGCATCTATTATGTCAGAAGGATATCTCATTAAACTTGCCATTGGTTTATCGACCTCTTTTTAACTATTTAGCAAGAATTTTGCATATTTTAATGACCTAGCATGTCGCAATTCATTTGATTGTACTTGATAAACTTGACCTGCTACTTCATTCCATGTATATTTTCTCATCAAACCCCAATGATAGTTGAATCCTCTGAATCCCCATTGTTGTATATCTGTACATGCAATCAAAGGGTGTTGATCATATCTTAACTTAGGTGTCTTTGCATTATATACAAAAGTGTAATAGTTGCCAGGATCAGGAATAGGTGACACAGTATCATTAAGTGCCTCCATAATTTCCTCCATGATATCTTCTGGATCTCTCAATCCAGTCGCTCCATCTACAATTTCCTGTAATCTACTCATACTGGCAAATTATCCTCTGTTAAAATTTTAAACTCTAAATGTCTATCAGCACAGTATTCCCTTGCTGCTTTCCACTTTGCTTGATTTTTAGCATATTCCATAACTTCTCTGATATACCTTTTAGTTCTTCTTTTTTGTATTTTTGGTTCAATACATTGTTTTTTAGGTTTTATTTCAATAATATATTTCTTTGCTTTACCACCATTATCTCTAACTTTAATATAAAAATCAGGAAAATATCTATGTATTCTTTGGTCTAATGGTGAGCGATATGGGATAATAGTTTCTTCAGATCCCCATTCCAATATATTACTATTTTTATCACAGTATCTCATGAAGACTTTCTCCCACGAACTACGATAAATAATATTACGATAGTCTCCTCTATACTTTTTTATGTTAGAAGGTCTAAATATGCCAGAGTGTGCCATAATCGTATAAGTTCCCATAGGTATTTATTGTGCCCAAGTACCCAAGAGTTAAAAAGACAGAACAAATTCGTAGTTTATTCCAAAAGGTTGCTACGACAAACCACTATGAAGTATTCTTCTCAGGTTTTGGTGCTCTGCAACGATTAAGAGGATATATTAATACAAGATGTCCTAGAGTCACTAACTTCTTTATTAGTAGAGATCTAGGATTATTATGTAACAGTGCTGAGTTACCTGCAACTACTATGGCAACAGCACAGGTAGAAGGTCAAAGAATGGGTATTGTTGAAAAAATGGCACATTCAAGAGTATATACTGATGTGTCTTTTACTTTTTATGTTGATAATCAATATAGAACACTAGAATTTTTTGAGTTATGGCATGAGTTCATAGCATCTGGATCTAATGATCAAGTAGACAGAACAAATATTGCATATTACCATAGAATGCAGTATCCAGATGAATATAAGGTTGATACTATAAAGATTCAAAAGTTTGACAAAGATCATTTTAGAAGTGTAGAATATAATTTTTTAAATTGTTTTCCAGTTGCTGTGTCTTCTATGCCTGTTGCATATGATGGTAACCAAGTGCTTGAATGTCAGGTTACATTTGCATATGACAGATACTATTTTGGTAAGATGGGTTCATTAGATCGTAGAGCATATGCTGCTAACTACGCAAATGTAACATCAGGTACTGCAATTGGTAGCATACCAGATAGGTCAGGTTTATTTAAAGAAGATGGTCTTCAAAGTACTGGTTATACACTGACTCAAGAAGAATTAGATGCAGCCACTGGCGAAAGTAGTTAATCTGTGCTATAATATATACATTAAAAATTGATATGGGACTTGCACAAGAACTGAAGTCGGGAACTAAAAAATCTCATTCAGCAGCAGAGAACACTAAATTTGTTTCATCATTCCTTAAAGGAGTCGTAGACAAAGAGAATTATCGAGAGTTAATTTCTAACTTTTACTTCATATATCATACTATAGAAGCAGAGGTCAGAAGATTAAAAGATGATCCTATCGTAGGACCTCTGGATATACCAGAACTGTATAGGCATGATGCTTTATCAGAGGATTGTGATTATTTCTTTGGCATAGATTGGCGAGAGAAAATATATCCTTCACAAGCATGTAAGCAATACATGGAGCGTATTCAAGAGGTTGCTCACGAAGAACCAGAACTTCTGGTAGGACATCACTACACTAGGTATCTTGGTGATCTTTCTGGTGGTCAAATTCTTAAAAATATAGCAGAGAAATCACTAAAACTTGAAGATGAAGGTCTTGCCTTCTACAAGTTTCCTGATATTGAAGATAAAAAAGAATTTAAAAATAATTATCGTGCTACCCTAAATAAACTGCCTGTTACAACATCACAGGTAAATGCTATCGTTACTGAGGCAAACTATGCATTTCGTTTAAACATGTATATGTTTGATGAATTGGATGGTAACTTATTGAAATCCACAATGTCTTATCTTTGTGGTGTAGTTAAAGGAAAAAACTGATGCCATTACCCCAGATTAATGCACCAACCTATGAGTTGACGATTCCTTCATCAAAAAGGAAAATTAGATATAGACCATTCTTGGTTAAAGAAGAAAAAATTCTAGTCATTGCTATGGAAAGTAATGATATTGGAGATATTGCTAGAGCAGTTAAGCAAGTTCTAGGACAATGTATCCTTACAAAAGGAATTAAGATTGATAAATTATCAACATTTGATATTGAATACCTGTTCTTAAATGTACGAGGTAAGTCTGTTGGTGAGACAGTAGACATTCAAGTTACTTGTCCTGATGATGGTGTTACTAATGTACCAGTAACTGTGGATTTAGATGCTATAGGAGTGACATTTGATCCAGATCATGATAAAGACATTATTTTAGATGATAAACTAAAAATGAGAATGAAGTATCCTTCATTGGATGAGTTTATTAAAGATAATTTCCAAGTTGATAATGTTGGATTTGAGCAATCTATTGAGATGATTGCTAGTTGTGTTGAAATGATCTTTAGTGAGGATGAAACTTGGACAGGATCAGACTTTACGCAGAAGGAAATGGTAGACTTTCTAGAGGGATTAGGTTCTAAACAGTTTAAAGAATTGGAGAAGTTCTTTACAACTATGCCTAAACTTACTCATGAAATAACAGTCACAAATCCTAAGACTAAAAAAGAAAGTACTGTGAAGTTGGAGGGTTTAGCAGCTTTTTTCAACTAGCGATGCTCCATGAGGATCTTGTTTCATATTACAAGATCAACTTCGCCCTCATGCAGCATCATAAATATAGTTTGAGTGATATTGAAAACATGATCCCGTGGGAACGGGAAATATATATTAGTTTATTAAAAAATTACATCGAAGAGGAAAATTTAAAACAGCAGCAAAATGGCTGATTTTTCAAATAGACTAACCAAGACTGAGGATAAACCAAAGGTAGATCCGCAGAAGTTCATGGGTTCCAAAAGTAATAAGGGATCTGGTGCTTCGATGGAAGGTGTTGACCCAAAAAATATCAATGAAGTTAGTAGAACTTTAGTCAATATTAATAATACACTAAAAGGAATAGTAGAGATCCTTGATTCTCAATTAAAATTAGATAAGAAAGAAAAGAAAGAAGGTGATACAGATGATGCAAGAGCATTAGATGCTAAAAAGAAAGCAGGTGCAGAGAAGTTTTTAGAGTTAGATACTAAAGAATCAAAAGAGAAAACAAAGAAGACATCTAAATTAGCAGAAGGTGCTAAGGGTATTTTAAATAGATTGTTTACAGCATTGACTGCTATATTTGCAGGATGGTTGATTGATAAGGGTATGAAGATGATGCAGTTCCTAAAGGATGGGGATACTGAATCATTTAAAAAAATGGGAATGGAAGTTGTAAAAGCATTGGGAGTGGTCGCAGGAATATTTGCTTTACTCAATATAGGACCTATTATTAGTGCAATAACTGCTATTACTGGAGCTTTATCTGCAGCAATGCCAGCTATCATGGCATTGTTAATGAATCCTTGGGCTTGGGCAGCGATAGGTTTGATTGCAGGTATCGCAGGTACAGTCATTTTAACTAAAACTGTAATCAAAGCAATACAAACTAGGGCAGCAGGTGGTGAAGAATATCTTGAAGGATTTAATTCATTAAAACAAAATTTAGATGACCAAGGTATAGAGGTTGTTGGTAACGGAAAGAAAGAAAAATTCTATGTTGCAGGTAGTAGAAACACTAGAAAGAGTAAGAAAAAAACTATAGCAGAACATGGAACTCCACAGCAAAAAGAGGCAGTAGCAAAGTATGTAGAAAAGAGAGATGGACTTATACAACTTAGAGATAATATGAGAAAAGAGATGAAAGAAAAAGAGAAAGAAATAAGAGCTAAAAATAAGGGTAGTAGAAATAGAAAGTCAGGACCTAAAATTTCTAAAGCAAAACAAGAAATTAGAGAAAGATATACAAAACAAATTGATGCATTATTCTCAGGAGAATTGGACATATCAACAATTGAGGGTGTCTCATCTGAGACTAAGGAAAATCTTAAGTCAGATGAGGTAGGACAGGCAGAAAAAGATCTTGATGTTATAGACAAAGCAACCACTAGTGAGGGAGGAGAGACAGTTGATCCAAACAAATTACTCAATAAACCTAGTACTACCACAGATGCTGACATTAAAGGTAATGGTGGTATGGATATAGCAGCTTCTTCAAGTACTAGCAATGCATCAAATGCTACTAAGATTAATGATATATCTAAAGATACCTCTGAACAACAGGTAGAGGTAATACCAATGCAAACTAAAACTGATGGTGGAAGTGCTCAAACTGGACAGATGGATAGTGGTAATGCTACAAGTGTACCTGAGTTACAAACTGCTAATAGCGGTAATGATTATAGAATGTACTTTTCTCATACTTATCAGCAGGGGTGATAACTGATGCCTAAGATTGTCGAGAATAAACCATTCTATAAAATGTCTGATGAGGAGAAGGCAGAGTATGATGCTAAGGTACAGGCAGAGATAGATGCGAGTGGTGGTAAATTAAAAAAGAGAAGAAAAAGAAATAAAAATGCCAAATCTTATGAGCAGATCAAGGCAGAGATAGACGCTAAAGAAGCAGCTAAACAATCAAGAAAGAAACCAAAGTTTATGCCTACTTCTGAGGCATTTGATGTAATGAACTTTGGATTAAATGCGATACTAGAAACAACTAGAGGATTACAAAAAGCATTTGAAAAGAGATCCGAGAGAGAACAAAAACTAGAGCAAGAAAAGAAGATTGATGCTGCTAGATTACTTAAAAGACAGCAATCAAAGGACGCAGAAAAACAACTTGAGGAGACAGGAAAACGAGGTGGAAAGGCAGGTGGTAAAATAAAAGAGATGGCAAAGAAAGGTGGCATGAGAATATTGACTGCTATTGTTGCTATCATAGGTGGATTTATTATTAATAACTTACCCAAAATAATGAAATTTTTAGAAAAGGTAATGAAGGTATTGAAAGGGTTCTGGAAGGTAGCAGGACCTGTGTTTGAGACATTGTTTAATATTATATCTCCTATAGTAGAAGGATTAGCAAAACTCATTGGTGGTGGTAATGATTCAAAGTCACTTGATAAAGATCTCAAGAAAAATAAGTCTGATATGGAATCAGCAGAAGATAGTTTAAAAGATACTAAGAAAGGACTTGATAAAAATGTTGACAAAGCTAAATCAGGGATTGAAGATACTAAAAAAGATTTAGAATCAAGAACAAGCAAAGGACAAACTGCAGAGGAGATCGTAAAAGAAAAAACAGGTGAAGAACATAAAGTAAAACGCAAAGCAGATAAGAAAGAGGATTCTCTAAAACGAGATACCGATACTACAGAAAAGAAAGAGAATCTAAAGGAAGAGACTAAGGAAACACAAGTGGTAATGACGGATAATATCCAACCACAAGAGGAACCAAAACCAAAATTAGTTATTGAAAAACCATCATCAACTGTAGAGGGAACTCTTACTGTCCAGATGGATGAGAAGGCAGGTGTTGGAGATGGTAAGAGTGCTAAGAAAGTTGTAACTCCTCAAGGTTTAGGTATGGATATGTACAGTAAACCTATTAATCTTGGCGATGATGCTGCTGAGGGTTGGAAGAAAGTTCTTAAAGCAGCAGCAGAAGATGGTGTTGATTTAACCAAGGCAGTTGTATCATCTATGAGGACACCAGAACAACAGGAAACATTAGTCGAAAATGAAGATGGTAATACTGTTGTAGATCCTGCACCTGCAGGTACATCACCACATGTACAGGGAAGAGCACTTGATATTGCAGTAAATACTCCAGAACATAAATGGATGACAAAAAATGCATCAAAATATGGTTGGAAGTGGGAAGGTGTTTCAGATCCATTCCATTTCAACTTCATAGGTGCTGATAGTGCACAAAAAAGTAGGAGAACAGGAAGGGGAAGAAGAAATGCAAAGATACAAAAAAAGGTTGACAGAGCAACTGACCTTGCCATGTTGGGTAGAAAGAAGAAAAAGACTATCCCTATACCAATAAATACATTTACACCACCACCACCAGTTGTAACTAAATCAAGTGAACCAATGATGCCTCAACCAGTACAGTCTGGTGGCAGTGTTATAAGACATATGCAAACAGTAAACACTACATTTACATAGATGGCAGCAGTAGCAACTCAAGGATCTACTTACGAAGTAATAGAAATAACAGGTCGTGCAGGTGGCACTATAGACCTTAGATTGGGTGTGTCATCTTTTCAATATTTTGAAGATATAATGTCTCCAGTTGTGACTGCAGTAATGGGAGTGGTAACTAGTGGTGATACAATAGACGGTCAAGGAATTTATAGTGGACTTCCAATAGTGGGAGGAGAAAAAGTAAAAATACATATCACTTCTCCTATAGAAAAACAAAGAGAAGAATCGCCTGGTGTATTTGAAATGACCATGTATGTTAATAGAATATCTGATTACAAATTAGAAAAACAAAAAGAAACTTTTATACTTCATCTTGTATCTAAGGAAGGTATTGTTAATTTAAACAAGAGGATACTTAAAAAATATAAACAAAAAAGAATTGATGAAGTTATAAAAGATTTTCTTGATATATTAGAAGCAGATTATGAGGACGAAGATATTGAAAAGACAGTCAATAGTATAAACTTTATTGGTAACATGAGAAAACCTTTTTCTCTTGCTCCTATGTTAGCAGCAAGAGGAATACCAGAAGTCGGAAAAAATTCCGCAGGATTTTTTCTATGGCAAACCCGAAAAGGTATGCAGTTTAAATCTATTGAGAAAATGATATTTGATGCAAAAGAAAATAAAGAAGGAACTGTCAAAATGGAATATGTTTATGATAGAGGAAACGAGGGTCTTAACGATCCAGAAAAATCATTTGCTAAAATTTATAGTTATGGTATAGCAAATAATAAGGATGTGATGGCAGGTATGAGAACAGGAGAGAACTCAACATACAGAATATATTTTAATCCACATACCTTTGAATTTACTAGACCAGAGCAATCTGTATTCTATCCAAAAGAACAGGAAGGTTTAAATTCTGACGAAAAATCAATATCAGAAGAGGCAGATCCCACTCAAATTCCCAAACCAGAAATGGCAAATAGAATTATTAGTGGCATCTACAGTGTTGGTTGCTTAGAAGAAACAATTAAAGATAATGAAGCAGCAACAGAAGTAAACAACGATAACTTATCAGATGTCGGTCAATCTATTTCTCGTTATGCTTCTTTATTCACACAAGTTGCAACATTAACTGTTGGACTTAACACAGAATTATGTGCAGGTGATATAATAAAGTGTACATTCCCTAAAGTTAGTACCGAAGATGAAGTAGATCCTGCTCAAAGTGGACTATATATCATTAAGGAGATTAGTCATTTTTCTAGTGGCAACAGATCCTATTCGGCATTAAAAGTTATCCGAGACACATCAGGAGAGTAAAAAATGTCAACTATTAAACATGACTTAGATCACGAAGTTTATCTTGATCCCAAAGATAAAAAAGAACATATCAATCATGGTATGTTAGAGTATAAAAAATCTGAACTAGAAGAAGTTCATGCAGACTACGAAGCATCTCATAAAGATGAGGTGGTAGATCCTAATGAAGGTAAGATAAATGATTGGCACACTCGTCATGAGGACAAGCATTTAGAAATTTATTGTGATAATCATCCAGACGCATTTGAATGTAGAGTATACGACGACTAATGGCAATCGAAGAATCCCTATTGGGCAACAGTCAATTTTTAGGCAGGGACGGATTCAGATGGTGGATCGGTCAAGTTGCTCCTAGGGAAGCTCAGAAAGATCAGGTTGATGATGGTGATGGTTGGGGTCAAAGATATAAAGTAAGAATAATGGGTTATCACCCATTTACAGATGACCTAGAAGATAAAGATTTGCCTTGGGCAATGTGTATGTTGCCAACTACATCTGGTAGTGGTGCTGCAAACTATTCAAAATCAACTCAATTACAACAGGGTGATGTTGTATTTGGATTCTTTTTAGATGGTGATGATGGACAAGTACCTGCAATTCTTGGACATTTTGGTCAAGCAGCAGGTGTAAAGAACTCTGGAGAGTTTGGCGGGAAGTTTGAACCTGGTACAGGATTTACAGGTAATATAAAAATAAATCCTAAGACAGAGATTGTAGAAGAGACTGGTAAACCAGACACTACCAACGAACAAAATAAAAAATCAAATACCACTAACTCTAGTGGTACAAAAGGAAAGAATGTAGATCAATCTGGTGCAGGTAAGAAAGAGATAATTGCAGATACTTGTACACCATCTGCTGTTTCTAGAATGGTATTGCAGATAGAAACTATGGCAGAAAGGATAGAAGATCTCCAGATGACAGGAGCTAAATTAGAAGCAGAAATAAAAGCAGTTGGTGATGCGGTTGAGACTCAAGCAAATGGATTTGTTGGTAGTATGTTTCAAGGTTTATTTAATCACTTAGAACCAAAATTACAAGCAGGTTTAGATAAAATATATACAGATAAGTTTTCAGAAGTAGTTGCTCAAACAGGTAATTCACCTCAGTCATTTGCTTTGGGACATGCTGCAGGAGTAGCATCACAGGTAGGAGAAGTTGTCAATATTAAAAATGCAGAGAATGCTCTAGCATGTGTAGCTAATAAAGTAGTAGAGGGATTGAGAGGAACAGTATCAGATATGTTAAAAGATTTGTTAGCATCTGGTCTTGGTATTGCAGGTTGTGTTGGTGCAAACTTTGTATCAAAATTTATGAACAATATAATAGATGATATTAGTGGTGCTATGTCAGGACCTTTGAGTGGATTGGGTAATTTGTTACCTGGCGGATTAGATGTTGCAGAATTTTTGAGAAGTTCTGCTTTCTTACTAGAAGACTTCTCAGGATTCTTAGATTGTGGTCAGACTAATAAAGATAAGTGTCCTCCAGTCAAAAAATATGAAGTTGGTGGTAGTGCTATGGAGAAAGGTGCTGACCCATATAATTATATTACATCACAAATGAAAAAGACTGCTAAACCTGGCGGTGGAATTGGTGGTGCTGTTAGTGGTGCGTTAGGTGGAATTGGTGGTGCAATAGATTCTATAACTGGATTTGAATTTGGTAGTCTAACTCCTGACTTTGGTAATTTAATTCCTAAAGGTATATCAGATACTCTTGGAGCACCTGGCAGAGTAGCAGGACTAATAGAAGATCTTAGTGCAGGTGGATCATGTGTAGGTGGTAAGAAAGATTGTGGTGATGCTAAATTACAAATATTTGGTGGTGGTGGAATAGGTGCTATTGGTAATGTTGTTGTTGGTGGTATTATAGAGAATAGTGGTCTAGGTGGAATTGCAGAAGGTGTTACTAGAACTGCAAGTATTATTGGTGTAGACATAAAGATACCTGGTGTAGGATATAAGACACCACCTGCTATTAGTTTCTCAGATAAATGTGGAGTAGGATTTGGAGCTCATGGTCATGCAGTTTTAGATGATAATGGTGGTATCGCTGCTATTGTTATGGATAGTGTAGGTGAAGGATATCCAGTTGTTACAGATCCTCCAGAAAATGTTGGTGTTACAACTGTTATCGTGGAAGATCCTGGAAGAGGTTATGTACCTGGCGATCAGATTGATGAAACTGTATTCATATTCCAGACAGGATTTGCACCCTCTGATGATGATGAGTTTACTGATGCTTATGCAAATTTAACTACAGAGGAGATCCTAAAGACACCTGTATTTGATGTAAAAGTAGATCCAGATACAGGTGGAGTCCAGTCAGTTGAGGTTCTAAATATTCTTAAATATGATGTCCCTCCTGTGATAGAGATGAAATCTGCAACTGGTGTTGGTGCTGTTCTTAGACCAGTCTTCGGTACAATACCAGAAGCAAAAGCACCTGCTAAAGTTGCTAAAGTAATAGACTGTATAGGTAAAATATAATGTCAGAACAGAACTGGGGAAGAAGAGTTGTTGACTCTAGAGGTGGACATTTTAGAATAGAAACTGGTAGTCCAAGACAAGGAAGAGACGGTCCTGAACCAACTAAAATATATTCATCTAATGATAATGGTGAAGTATTTTTAATAGCACATGGTCATGGAACAGGACTAGGTAGAATATCATCTGATAAAAGTATAGAGATTAATGCGGGAGATAAAAACGATCCTAATAGTATTGATATTAGAGTAAGTGCTGCTACAGGAGATATAACTATCACTGCTTCTAGAGGTAGAATTAGATTACATGGAAAAGATATTATGCTTACTGCTGATAGAGATGTGGATATAAACGCAGGAAGAAATATAAACTTACACTCATCTTGTGGTAGAATTCTTCTGGATGCAAATACAGCACAAGTTAAAGCATTGAGAGGTAATTTAGTTCCTGAGACATGGGGTGCAAGGATAACCAAAAATAGTTTTATTCCTGATAGTGTGTTGGCAAAGATTTTTGCTCCAATGGCACAGTCAGTAATATCAGGTGCAGCAGCAGGTAGTTTCAATGGTGTGATAGGAGGAGCATTAAAAGGATTTGGATTTAGTCTTAAGGATTTGGGTGTTACTTCACAGACAGGTGGCATAGAGGCAATAGAAAATACTAACAAAGCAACAGAGCAACGAACACCTGATCCATTACAAAATCCAGATAATCTAGTAGAACCACCAACACCAATACCAGCTACAGAGAATCAAGTATTAACAGGTAATATAGATTCATTGAACGCATCAGCATCAAAAGAATTAGGTGTTACTGAAGGTGGTAATTCTCTTACTGGAAGAAAAGAAAAATTTGGAACTGGAAGTGTTGGTAAAGGTGCTGCAGCAACTGTTAGTAATCAATCTAGTGATTCACTAGCAACACTTGAAGGTGGAGCTAACCCAACTCACCCAGACATACCTGCTGAACAGAAACTAGATAGTGTTAATAATGCTACTGCACTAAGAATGGAAGCATTAAAACAAGATCTTCTTTCTGCTAAGAATACACCAAATGCTCTTAACAAATCAGTTCAAACTTCTGAAGATGTTGAACAAAAACTTCTTCAAGGTGAGGAAGTTATTGCTGTTGATACCGTATCAGAGGACTACACACTAGAATAATCATGGCAGAATCTAATCCAAACTCCTTTAACTGTAGTGCTAAAGAAGACATAGCAAACAAACCATATAAAATTGGTGATGCTACAAATTATTTTGAAGATCCCGTTATATGCTCAGGGTTTATAGATGTACAAGGGATACCATCCCGTCCTACTGACATAGAGATTACTAATGGTGATGTAAGAATCTATACTGGTAATCTTCTAGTTAGACCAGGAATATCAACATTCCAAGAAGTACAGGTAGAGAAAGAACTTTATGTATGTAATGACACAGATCTAAAGTCTAGATTATATGTTGGAGGTGCTACCTATCAACAGGGAGATGTATATATTCAAGGTACTACTGGAACTCCTCTAGTCGTAGCAGGTGATGCAAATTTTGGAGCAGGTATTGGACAACTAACATCAAGATTTGCAACTGCTGACAGTTTACCTAAACCATTTGACATGGTTCATCCTACCAAGGGTGAGGGACATAGACTGAGATATGCATGTATTGAAGGACCAGAGGTCGCAGTATATTGTAGAGGTAGAACTAAAACAAATGAAATAACTTTACCTGACTATTGGAAAGATTTAGTTCATGAAGATAGTATATCTGTTCAACTACAACCAATTGGGTCATCACAGGATATAATTGTGATGGACTTTAATAATGAAAAGATAACTCTATCAGGAAATGTAGATTGTTTCTACCATGTATATGGAGAGAGAAAAGATATTAATCCTCTGATTGTTGAGTATGAAGGAAATACTTGGCATGATTATCCTGATCCAAACTACGATCCAAATAAAGTTCCCATAGATCAAAGAATAACCAACGACTCTAGATTCGCAGGATCACCAAATACAAATACTATATAATATATCCTATTGCTTGACGGTATGGTACTCTCATGCTATAATGGTATTTTCTGGTTACATCACACTATGGGTAGAGAAGACGAGTACATTTCACGAGTCGTGATTAATGTACAAAAAAGAACTATCAATTGCATATCATCAGATGGTGAAGAAAAACTCGTCACTTGTAAAAAAGGACAAGAGTTTATAAATGTGGTTGAGTTCTGTAAAACAGTCTTAGAACCCGAAGATATCTCCTACGAAGAGATAAAAGTTGTAGCCACCTAAATATCAAGATACTGGTCGTGGCAATGGAAATGGAAAAAGAATCAATAGATACAGCACCGTGTTCGGTGGAGCAAGATGATGCTGACTTCATAAGGTCACATATAGAGTTTATTGACATACAAAAAGATAAAATTGTCAACAAAGATCCAGTTGATGAGATGGAAAAATACTACGAACAATATTACTACGGAAGGGGGTCAGATGCATGATCACTCCAAACTGGAAACACCATAGTAAGAAAGAACCTAAGCGAACTCTAAAACCACAAGCACTTAGAGCAGCAAAAAAAAGAACTAAAATCCTTATTTCAAAATTAACACACTATGCGAATACCTGAGCACATGTACCCCTTTTATAGAGTATTCGATGATAGGGGTCAGCAGTATTGTGATTGTAGTCATGAAGAATATGCAATCAGAACACTTGAGTTGCATGAAGAGCATCAAAACGAAACTTATACTTACAGGAGGATAGATGCTCCTAAACCATTACCACCACATATTGTTGATGTTACTGCACAGTATGAAGGAGAGTTGCCAGGTCAACAGGGACTTCCCAGTGCTAACAAGTTAAGTCAGCAAGAAGCACAAGAAAGATTGCATGATGACATCCGAATGGAACTAGAAAGCAGCGAATTATACGAAATCTAAGAGCCTATATATTAGTAAGTAATAATACTAAAAAACAGGATAATGAAGAAAATTATCGCCTTCATTATGATAGCAGGAACTGGGTTACTTACAACTCAGGTTAAAGCAGATTTGACACATAGACTGTCCACATCAACACAACTTTCTGTTGATGGTGCAGCAACTCAGGCTAACAGAATTGGGTCTACATATACTGTAAGTGGTAACAATATCACTGCAGGTACTATGGGTGGTCTAACTAAAGCATCTGGAGATAGTGCAACTACAGCAGCAGCAACACAAACTCAAGGTGTTTACACTGTGACGACAGCAGGGTCGGCTTTCAGCCTTTCCGAGAGTTTTGTACATGGAGATGCCGTAGCACCTATTGGATCAGGTGTAGATGTATCTTCTGGAATAGTAGCAGACATGCCAGCTTACGGTAGTGTAGTTACACAGTCTGGAGGAGTAGCAGGATCATTAGCTGGTACAATTACCTCAGCAGGTGTGATGACACTAACAGCAGGTGGAGCAGGTACAACAGCTACTGGACAATTTGTTTCCGAGATAAGCATAGACTGATGACTCATGACCATGAAACTGAAGTTTGTGCTGATTGCGGGTGCACTTGCCCTTGCGAATGCACAGACTGCGACTGCTGTTCCAGTGGTCCCTAATTTCCAACAAGGCTCAATGACGAGCCGTACCGAGACTCAATCTACGGTACAGGAAACCATAAATTCAATTGATTATCGTACAGGATGGGAATACTCAGTGACAGGAACGGGCATCGACAACAACGGAGCTGCCCTAAATCCACCAGTGACAACATCAACGGTTTCGGTGACACCAGGTGTGTCAGCGACAAATGGCAATGGAATCATAACGGGAAGCGTAACATCTTCATTCGACTCGTTAGATTTCTCCAGTCCAAACAACTTTACAATATCAGATCCAAATGGTGCTTTCCAATTTACACAAAGCTATCAAGGACCAGGTATGACGAACCAAACAATAATACAACGCAGCACCACCATCCAAAGCGTCACAGATACGACAAGTACCTTTACACAATAGCAGCATTGTTTGTTGCATCACCAACCTATGCAGAGGGTGTAGGTGGTGTTTCTGCGACTGCAAATCCGATCGCCAATAGTTCTGGCTCGGTGACCAATCAAGCTATACAAGTTTTACAGGGTCCTTATATAACTAATACTTATGGTGGTGGAGTCAGTTGTCAAGGTAGAACATTAAATGTAACTCCATACTTCCAGTTTGCAGACTCAAGAAAGCATCCTTGGGAAGATTTTTATAACGAACCACAATATAATACTACAGATATAACAGGTAGAATGGTAGATCAAACTAGGACAGTTAAGAACTATCCTTGGGAAACTTGGTACAATACAACTCTTAAATCAGATGGTAGTAGATGGTTTGCTGATGGTGATGACATGGAGATAACAGAATCAGTTCCTGCAGGTGATGGAGTTCCAGATGCAGTAACAAATCAATCATTAGACCCTATATGGTTCAAACCTATTCGTACAGACATGAGAGCAAATCAAAGTCTCAACTTAGGTTTATCTGCTACACTATCCATACCATTAAATAAAAAACTAAGAGATTTGTGTGAACAGGCAGCAGTAGCACAGAATAACATGCAAAATCAATTAGTTGCCAATAAGAGACTCGATTTTGAATTAGCTAGGTTAAAAAACTGTGGTGAGCTAAAAAAATCTGGTATATTTTTCCACCCTCAGTCTCAATATGCTGCTATTTGTTCAGATGTAGTAGTTACAGCACCAGGCGGTCAAGTTGTACAGCATCAACATGACTTCCCACAACCAAAATGGAATAATCCTACTTCTTCAAAGGAGGAAGACCCCTTGAATCCCGATACTTATTTGATAAAATCTGAGAACGAGACAACTTCTTATCAGTCTTTCCCATCTTCTTCTTCACAGAATCAATCCCCTTCTTCACAACAGGCTTCACAACTCGGAGGAGCAGATCTGCTAAAGGTTTTGCAAATAGGGCAGACGCAGTTGCCACAGTAGCAACAGCGACAGTAGTAGTTACCATTCCTGCTGAGGGTAAAAATTGCTCAACTGCAGGAACTGGTTCCCAAATTGTCTCACAGATTAATCCATCAGGTGTTAATTTGTATCCTGCTATTTGTTCATCACCCTTTTGGGATCTATCACCTACTCTCTGAGCATTAATTGGTGGACATTCTATTTCTTTATCTTCTTTCGGTGTATCAGGTGGTGATGTATCCGATTCTGGAGGTGGAGGAGGATCACCTGTATCTACTGGAGGTGGTTCATCATTTTCTGTTACAACTGTTTCCCATGTTAAATCCTCTGATTCATAGTCAGTCGGTTCGTAGTAAGGAAGACCGCCATCACATAATACAATATTACCTTTGGGGTCGTCATTTACTAGTGCCTTGCTGTTATTGCCTTCCTTCCGACTGGAATTCTCTCGACTTATCTTCACGCAACCAGGCATATCCACGATTGGAACTCCAATCTGAGTAGTTACTGGAATATGATTTGGTATTGTTGATGGTGGAGTGAATAACCATATGCGAGTATCTGTTATACCGATTGGTTGTACCTGATTAAAAGGTACATTAACACCATTTAACTTAATATAAGGAATTGACATAATATTGCTACAGTCAAAGCACCTCTAAAAATATTAGGTACATGCTTTAAAGGTATGTATTTCATTGATATTGGTTGTTTATACACTTGCATTACTTCAGAATAATTCATCCTATCTCCTGCAACTTTTCTACTACAGTCTTCTTTTGTATAGGTGCGACATCTTTTAATCCCTCTACACTATACCAAGGTGCATCTTCCCAATTAAATCCTTCACCAAATGTATTGTCTGCATTAGCAACATACCAATGACATGCAGCATCTGGTACATCTACTGCACATTTTTCCCAGTCATCTGACCACTGAGGAACTTGAACCCATAATGTTTCACCATTATTAGTTGTTTCGGCATATGCCATGTTCGGGAGATATACCATGAAGGCAAATATAATGCCTAGAATTAATGCTGATGTGTATTTCATTGTTTTGGATAAAGTTTTGAGATTCGTTGTTTTCTTAATTTTTCTTTATTTCTTCTCTGCTCTACTTCCTCATTATACCATAAAACTGGAGCACGGTTCAGTTTTAAAGCAGCAATCCACAATTTCTTTCGAGGAAGACGAAAGTATTTTCTTATTAAGTATTGGAGGGAGTAAAGTTTCATTGTTCTTTCTCTTTTATACCTTTCTCTGCTGCATATAGGGCAAATGACTTTGTAGCAACTAAAGATAATATATGTTTGATGTTGTTACTATCGTTTTCATCAAGTTCTTGAGTAGCAATAGCACCTACAACAATACCTAACTCAACCATTACAACAAGAAAGATCAGTTTCAATGCCCATTTTCCTGAGTTGAAAAATCTGCTAATTTGTGTTCCGATAAATGCTTTCATTGTTTTAATGGAGTTCCTTTTACTGGTCCTGATGTCTCAGGCCACGCATCCTTTAATTGCTTAAAGACTTCTTCTGCGATAACTGTTCTTATTTGTTCAATTTGTGCTTCTTGTCTCTTTGCAGGACCATCATTGTAGTTGTCAATAACTTGACCACCGCCAACGAATGCACCTGTGCCAACGACTGCTGCTGCTGAACTATAAGTTGCTATCTTTTGAAGATCCATAATATTATTGTTATAGAAGTATTTAGACTAGGCTAAATAACTGAAGCAACCTGTATCTACTGATAGTGAGATGCCATTAAATAAGTTAGAAAATTTTATAAAGAATACCGAGGGTAGAATCCTTTATGTAAATCCAAATGATTTGGACTCTACAGACAGTATTACTAATCAGGGTAACTCTTTAACAAAACCATTCAAGACAATACAAAGAGCTCTTATAGAGTCTGCAAGATTTTCATATCAACCAGGTATTGATAATGATGACACAGATAAGACAACTATATTGATCTATCCAGGTGAACATCAGATTGATAACAGACCAGGATTTGCAATAAAACCAGACCCTACTGATGGAACTAGAGCATTATCAGTATCACCTACAGGTGGAGAAGCACTCGCATCACTAACATTTGGATTAAGTCTTACAAGTGAGTTTGATTTATCAGTTGAGAATAATGTATTATACAAATTTAACTCAGTCTATGGTGGTGTAATTGTACCAAGAGGTACTTCCATAGTTGGTATGGATTTAAGGAAGACAAAAATAAGACCGTTATATGTTCCAAACCCTACAGATGATGCAGTACCTCCATCCGCAATAATGAGGATCACAGGTAGTTGTTACTTCTGGCAATTCTCATTCTTTGATGGAAATGAGAATGGTTTAGTATATACAGACCATCAACAGTTTAATGAAGCAAATCAATCAAAACCAACATTCTCTCATCACAAACTAACTTGTTTTGAGTATGCTGATGGTGTGAATGATGTAGAAGGGTATGTAACAGATCTTAGTATGTACTATTACAAACTAAGTTATGCATATCAAGAACCAACAGGTCGTGCAGTAGATTATGAGTATCCTAATTTCTTAGGTGACTTTGATAAAGTAAGACCAGAGTATGAAATAGTTGGTGCATTAGGTAATGATCCTATTATCATAACATCTATCATAGCAGGTGATGGTACAACAGCTACAACTCAGGTAACTGTCACAACTCAGTCACCTCATGGATTAACCACAGGCACACCAATCAAGATTAGCGGTGTTAATGTTACACCTTATAATATATCAACATCTGTTCAGAGTGTACCATCAGCTACTCAGTTTACATACTTAATACCTGATGTCCCTGCTAACTTACCTGCTACACCTACAAATATTAGTGCAGCAAGAGCAACTATTGAAGCAGATACTGTAAAAGGAGCATCACCATATATCTTTAATACTTCACTCCGTTCTGTATATGGTATGAACGGTATGAAAGCAGACGGTGCTAAGTCAACTGGTTTCAGATCAATGGTTGTAGCACAGTTCACTGGTATATCACTACAGAAAGATGATAGAGCATTTGTAAAATATAATAAAGAAAGTCGTCAATACGAAGGAATAGCATATCAAAAAACTACAGGTGCTACACTAGCAGCAGAATCTAGTTCTACTGACCCTAATACAGTCTATCATTTAGATAGTGGTGCAATATATCGTAAAGGATGGGAACAAACCCATGTAGAAATGGATAATGATGCAGTCATGCAGATTGTATCAGTATTTGCTATTGGTTATAATGGTCATATTAAAGGGTCAGGTGGTGCTGATGCATCAATTACTAACTCTAACTCCAACTTTGGACAACATGCCTTGATTGCAGGTGGATTTAGACCTGATGCTTTCCCAAGAGATGACCAAGGATATATCACACATATTGTTTCTCCTGAGTGGGTTCCTACTTATGAAGAAGACAGAGATAAAATATCATATTTCCAGTTAGATGTAAATAAGACAAAACAAGCAGGTATATCATCACACTTATATCTCTCTGGATTTGATAGAGAGGATGTACCACCACTTCCATTAACACAGGGTTACAGATTAGGTGCAAACTTAAATGAAGAATTATATGTATCCATAGGTGGTACTGAATTTGGATCTCCAGTTTATATGCCAGAGAATGTAACAACTGGTGTTCAAACTTCTAGTATCGGTATCAACTCACATCAAGGAACTAAATTTAGTACTGCAGGTGTACCTAATACTAATTTTGAACTAGCAATACAGGATATTGGTATTATAGATGGTGAAACTGTTCGTGTTATCAGTGATGCAGGTGATTTACCAGAAGGATTAGAACCAAATAGAGTTTACTATGCTATTAAACCCACATCAACTGCACTAAAATTAGCAAGCACATTATCAAATGCTGTAAATAATATTCCTATATCAATCTATGGTGGTAGTGATTTAAGAGTAGAGAGTAGAGTAAGTGATAAGAAACCTAATGATATAGGACATCCAGTACAATTTGATGATACACAGAAAAACTGGTATGTTTTAACTGACACTAATTCTAATCTTTACGGTCAACTTAATACTAATGATTATGTCAAGAATAATGAGGAGACTGATGCATCATACTTCAAGAGATATGAGGATCGTAGAGGTATTGATAACAAATTATATAAAGTTCGCTATGTAATTCCAAAAGAAGCAGAGAACTCAAGAGATCCCGTAGATGGATTTGTATTGCAACCTTCAAGCACAACTGGATTCGCAAAAACATCTGATGCTACTGCAACTTCAATTACTTCTTCGGATAATAATTTTAAGAGAAACTACGGGTTTATTGCAACAACAAGTGAAGTGGGCAATACTGTCACAGTTAGAGCAGAACTACCACATGGTGTAAAAGTAGGACAACTTGTATATACTGAGAATGTTCTTGATAGTAACAACCCTACAGGTGCAGATAAAAAAGGATATAATGGATTCTATACTGTAACTGCAGTTCCTAATAATATGGAATTCCAGTATAGTAATACTGATGTAGATGGAGATACAAAAAATACAGGTAATTTCATAGACAATACTGCAAGCAGAGGTCTAAGTCTACCTAGATTTACTGTCAAAGATAACAAAGGTAACTTTGATGTTTATAGATCTACTGTACTGAAACCATATGCTAAGGATGAAACTGATGGTGTATATCTATTAGAAATCTTAGCATCTGATTACACACCACCAACAGAATTTACAGATCAACAGTACAGTCAACAGGTTAGTGACTTCTATCCACAGTTAGATAGAGATAATGTAAGAAAGAATCCACCTGCTATGAAATCATTTGCTAGGAGAGCTCCTCTTGGTAAAGTAGATTCTAATAATATACTTAACTCATCAACCAGAGAAGCAATAGATAAATTCTCACAAAACTTTGGTGTTGGTCTTGCTGTCTCTAGTGTTACTCCCGTATCAGCAGGTGTTGTAACAGTTCAACTAGACAATCAGCATGATTTTAACGGGGTGAAAGAATATGAAAATCTATCACCATTCAGTAGTGGCACAGGATTTGCTGTTACAGACAAATATAATGTAAGATTATTAGATGGATCACAAAATTGGAATGGTGCAACAGCACATATAAAAGTTGGTGTTGGTTCTACTTCTATAACATACTTCAAACTTCAGTCACCTGGCTCTGGTTTTATAGGTGGAGAGACATTGTACCCTGAGAACTTTACAGGTGCATCTATAGGAGTTCCAACTGCAGGTATTATCAATAATGTCAATGATACAATACAAGTAACTGGTGTTGGTAAAACAGATGATGGATATTACAGAATACTATCATTCCCAACTCCAAGTAGTATTGCTATCGCTGCTACAGTAGGAGATCCTACAATAATTCCTCATAATTCTGCATCTGGACAATATATCTTTAAATCAGGTCCTTCTGTTGCTATAGCGTCTACTCACTTTGATGTTACTACAGGATTGACAACATTTACTACATCCACACCTCATAATATCAGGAGAGGTGGACAGTTTACAGTTGTAGATAACAATAATAATAAGGTAGGAGATTTCTATAGTAATACTATCGCATCACCTAATGAGTTTACCTCAACCACAGTTACAGATCCAGTATTTGTATCAGGATATAGAATACTACCACATGCTTTCTCAGACAACAATCAAACAGTTGATGTTAAAGAAGCAATAGGTGCTAGATATTTCAATCTATATGGTGGAGATAGTGTAGGATTAAAAACTGACATAACAAATACAGCAACAATAATTCCAGTACAACATGCCAGTGGTATTGGTACTGCAAATAGATTTGAGTTAGGAGATTACCTTGAACTTAATGAAGAGATTGTAAGAGTTTCTGCTACAGGACTAACTGGATCAGGAAATGATTCACTTACTGTTCTTAGAGGACAATTAGGAACAGTTCCTAAAACTCATGCGATTAACACTCCAATGCGGAAGATAAAAACTCTAGCAGTGGAGAGTAGAAGACCTTCGATACTTAGAGCATCAGGTCACACATTTGAATATCTTGGTTATGGTCCTGGTAACTACTCAACTGGTCTACCACAAGTTCAGAACAGGACTCTTACTGAGACTGAAGAATACTTAGCACAGTCACAAAACAGAGGTGGTGGTACTAATGTTTATACTGGACTGAATAATAGAGGAGACTTCTTTATTGGTAACAAGAAGATTAACTCTGCAACTGGACAGGAAAAATCATTTGATATTCCTATTCCAAGTATTACAGGAGAAGATCCTTCTGCAAACTCTGTTGTATTTGATGAAGTTACTGTCAAACAGAGACTTAATGTTGAGGGTGGTGCAGGTCAAAACATACTATCACAACTTGATGGTCCTGTTACTATGACAAATGATGTCTCCATGACTGGTAAGGTGGTATCTAGTGGAACTATCGAACTAGCAGGTGATATAGACTTTACTGGTTCATTCCCTAACGGTGCTTCTATCAACAATGTACTTGTTGGTGTTGGTACTAATAAGAATGAGATTACAACTAAAACACTTCAAGGTAACTTGATTTTAAATGCAGCACCTGGTTTCAGAGTTGCAATCGCAACCGATACACAGTATGATGCACCTGTAACTTACAACCAAATAGTTCAGAATACTGGATTCACAACATTTAGTGGTGATGTGTACTTTGCAGGTGCAGGTGCTACATTCTGTGGAGGACCTTTACATGTGTGTGATGATATTGTCGCATTCTATGGTCAATCCTCTGATATATCATTAAAAGAAAATGTATCTACATTAGAGAATCCATTAGCTAAGGTTATGCAGATTCGTGGTACTGAATACGATTGGAAGGAAGGTAACAAAAACTATTCTGGACATGACATTGGTGTGATCGCACAAGATATTGAGAAGGTTCTTCCCGAAGCAGTATCTACCAAACCTGATGGCACTAAAGGTGTCCACTATAATAAACTTATACCTCTGTTAATAGAGGCAGTCAAAGATCTTTCTAATAAGGTTGATGACATCAAAGATAAATAACTCAAGGGTTTTACCTACTAAAAGATAATGCCAAGCAATTATAAAACCGTCATAAATTTCAGAGATGGGATTCAAGTAGATACTGATGACCTGATCTCCAATAATGGTCTGGTGGGTATTGGTAGTACAATACCTAGACAGCAGTTGGATGTTCGTGGTAATGTTATAGTATCTGAAGGTGCAGAATTTAATAATGTAACAGTTACAGGTATTAGTTCATTTAAGAATGATATTGCTGTTAGCAGTGGATCGTCAGTAGGTATAGGAACTACAGTTCCAGAGGCAGCATTTCAAGTTGGTATTGGAACTACAGGATTTACAGTAGATGAACAAGGTAATGTTACTGCTGTAGAATATTTCGGTTCTGGTGCAAATTTAACAAATATTCCCGCATCAGTTTGGACAAATCCTGGTGCAGGTGACACCATTTTTACATTAAAAGATGTAGGAATTGGAACTGACCAACCTAGAGGTGGTGCAGATTTTGCTGTAGGATATGAAATATACATGGATGCCGAGAGTGGTATTGGTACATTTGAAGGATTAGTAACAAAAAATATTACAGTATTAAATGAAACAGGTGCAGGACAGGGTAATATAAATGCAGAGGTTGGTACATTCTCAACTATAACAGCATCCAGTGCCTTTGTTGGAAGTCTAGCAGGTAATGCTGATACTGCTACAGTTGCAACCAACGCACAAGGACTGACTGATGTACCTGCCATAGTTGTCAGTAGTGTTGTATCTGGAGGTGGAACATTCTCCAACCTTACAGAGTTTGATGCTATACAAGTATCAGGTGGAATCACAGCAAGTAATGGTATTATTACTGCAACCACATTTAGTGGAACTGCAACTACATCATTAAATGCATCAATAGCATATGGTATAGGTGGAGATCCAGATATTCAAGTAGATTCTGTTGATATTAATGGTACAGCACCTACATTCCTCAGAGGTGCAGGTGTTAGTACAGTAGGAGAAGAATTAAGAGTTGGAGAATTTTTAGGTGTAGGTAATACTTCATCTGCTGTTGGTGATGCTGCAGGTTTTATTGGAACAGTTAGAGTTCATAATGGTGATCTAATATTAGGTGGAAGTATATCAATTGGTGGTAGTTTAGTAGGTAGTGTTGAATTAGGTTCTACACAAAATATCAATGTACTTAATGTTGGTGCAGGTCTATCTGTTGCAGGTATATCAACATTCCAAGGGACTGTTACAGGTGGTGCTGACTTTAATGTTACTGGAACTGTAACCGCAGGAGAATTAGATGCAACTGATAGTTCAAATATTGGTGGAGGACAGACTATTGGTAGTGGTCTAGTTGTTGGTAATACCGTTGCAGGGTCAGATATAAGAGTGTTGAATGGTGGTGGACTAATCCTAGGATCAGGAATTACTATGAATGGTTCTATCACTGGTGCTGATGGTATTACAGCGACTGGTGCTATTAGTGGTGGAAATATTACAGGTCAAAATATAGTTGGATCTAATATTAATATTGCAGGTATATCTACAATAGGAATTGCAAAAGCAAGTAGTTTAGAAATAGCAGGTGGTTTAAATGTAACGGGTATTGGAACAATATCAACGGGTCAAATTAAAATTGATGGTCTTACAGGTGTTGTATCTGCTGTTGGATATAGAGCATCAGGTATAAGCACATTTAGTGATATATTGGTTACATCTGGACAGAATACCAGAATCTTTGGTCAATATATTGGAGTCAATACTGGTAATCGTAGAATTACTGATGGTGTTGAGATATATTCTACACAGTCAGAATTGTTCATGGACGCATACTCTCAGGGTGTGGGTATTGGAACAACATCTGGTGACAGATTGATGAATAGTAAGTTCTATGTTGGTTATGGTAGAAACGGTAATGCTTTATTAGATTCAGTAAGTATATTTGAGAGTGGTAGTATTGGTATTGGTACAACTGCAGTTGCTGCTACAAGTGAAGGTCTGGAAAATGTAGATATCTATAGAAATATTAGATTATTTGGAGATCATACTGGCATAGGTGGTACTATTGGTGTTGGTACAAATACAATTCAAATTGGATTTAATACCACTCAACCTGGCGGTGCATTAGATATGAGATCAGCAGGGCAACCATTATGTTTACCTGTTGCAGAGGGAAATACAGCATCAAGTGGTGGATCATATTTCCATAGTGAGGGAGATCATGTTGGTAACTTATGGTTCAGTAAGCATGATATGAAACTTAAAATTGCTATGGGTCAAGGCAGTGGTAATTTCATAGGATTACTCACAGAAACATTTGGTAAGACACTTAATGATTTCGTTTCAATTAGAGGATTTAAAGGTCCTATATTTGAGAGTGAAGTTAATAAAACTGCACAGACACCCACAGTACCAGTAGATGAACCAGTTGGTTGGTCAACTTCTAACATGGGTTACTTCTCACCTACTCATCAACTTCAAGTATATTGTGCAGATGATCAATGGAGATCATTAGTAGGTAGTGCAACCACTGGTTATGAAATAATTACAGTAGGAAATACTGCGGTACTAAATCTAGTAGGAGTAGGTTCTATTGTATTAGGAACATTCACATAAAGTTATGGCAGCACCTGATTGGTCAAATACTACCCAACAATTATTAAAAACATCTGATATACCAAATAATACCGAGTTTTCATTTGGTCAAATTAGAGCAGCGATAGGTGATACATCAAAATCTATCTCTGCATCAGAATTGTATAGAGTTACAGATATAGACGCACCATATAATTTTCCTGCACATCCTACATCATCAGATCCACATTTACCATATATTTTAGATGCTGTAGAAAATGTTGGAGTACCCACAAGTGGTGCTATATCACCTCAAGATGTAAAAGATATAATAAAAGAATATGTTATAGAACAAGACCCAAATGCAACTGAGCAGAAATTTGATGCAGGTAGTCTTACAGGACCTGACACACCAACTGCTAGTGTAAACTGGGGAAATAACCTCAATAGAAATATTACCAAATACTTAAAAATTAGAGGTAGGATAGTTTCAGATGATACTAGCACACCTGCTGTATCCATTGCTAGCTCTGCATCATCTAATCTTAATCTATTTGTTAATAATTCCCCTGCAGGTAGTGGTATCATGGCAGCAGGTGGTGTCAAAGGTTCTGGATCAGGAAATCCTGGTGGTCATGCTATAACAATATCAAATCCCTCTGCACCTGCAACTAGAGTTGTATTTGTATCATGTGAAGGATCAACTTCTAAAATATGGGCAGGTGGTGGTGGAGGATTTGATGGTATTGATGGTGTAGATGGTGTAGATGGAACTAATAATGTCTCACCAGGTCAAGCAGGGGTTGATGGTCAACCTGGCGTTGATGGTACAGATGGCACACCTGGTTCACCTGGCAACTCAGGTTCAGATGGTCAAGATGGTTCACCAGGTTCATCTGGTCAACCAGGTCAACCAGGTCAGCAGACATGGATTTCATATAACTGGCAAAGAGTTAATAGTACAGCACAACAAACTATTTTAAGTTACAGTCAAAATTGTTCAAGACGCAGAGAATGGTGGTCAAGGTATCCTAGTTGTCAAACTACTACACAGTCAACACAACAAACTGCAAATGTTCAGCAGTCACAACAATATGCTATCAACAATCGTGTTGCTATGGCAGGTGGTGATGGTGGACAAGGTGGTACTGGAGGAGGAAAAGGAGCAGGTGGTGGAGCAGGTACTGGTGGACAAGGTGGTGTTAAGGGTTTACATGGTCAAGGAGGACAAGGTGGTTTAGCTGGACAAGGGGGTTATAATGGAGTTAAGGGTATTAAAGGATTAGCAGGTTCTGGTAGTGGAGGTAGAGGTTGGAACAATCTAACTGGAACTTTAAACTCATCAGGAGGGCAACCAGGCACACAAGGAACACCTGGTGGTGCAGGGACACCTGGTACACCTGGTACTTCAGCAACTGCAGCAACTCAAGGTACACAAGGTCAACCAGGCACATCTGGTGGATCAGCGAGTCAAGGAAATCCTGGTTCAGCAGGACAACCAGGTCAACCCGCACAAGGTGGTGCTGCAACTGATGGTGCACCTGGTCAACCAGGTACTGATGGTACACCTGGTACAGATGGAACACCTGGCGGTGATGGGACACCTGGCACACCTGGCACACCAGGTCAACCTGGTACACCTGGTACACCTGGTGGTGATGGTCAACCTGGTACACCTGGTACACCTGGTCAAGATGGTGTTGCAGGTGGAGACTGGGGTAAGACAAATCCTGGTGGAGGTGCTGCAGGTAGAGCAGTCTCTGGTACACCTTATCAAGTCATCCCAAATGGAGGAGACATTCGAGTAATTTACTAATTTTATTATGGCACATTATCCTTTATTACCTCATCCAACATATGATGAGTGTGATTATGCAACTTGGGAAGATGGATTTACACCTGACGAATGTGATAGAATAATTCAAATAGGTGAATTGTATAATGCAATGAACTCTACAGTAGGTGCAGATTCAGAAAAACAAAAATCAAATGAAGCAATACGAAAATCATTAAATTCATGGATAGGACTGAATAAGGATACTGAGTGGATATATGAAAGGTTAGGAAATATATGTAGATGTTTAAATGGATTGCATTGGAGATTTGATATATCAGGATTTGCTGAAGATTTACAATACACAAGATATAATAGTGACGGTTGTTTTTATGGATGGCATATAGATAATGGTATAAAAGGATCTGAATATCCTCAACGAAAATTAAGTATCACCTTACAGTTATCAAATCCTGATGAGTATGAGGGTGGTGATTTTCAAATTCATTCTAGTAGACTCTCAACACTTCCAAAGGAAAAGGGTTTGGTGATTGCGTTTCCAAGTTATTCATTGCATCAAGTTACACCTGTCACTAAAGGAAGTAGGAAAAGTTTAGTAGTATGGTTGTCTGGTAAACCATTTCAATAACTGGCACAAATGAACTCACACAAAGGGTACAAAGTTTGCTATAATAGAGATATGAAAAACACACACCTAGAACACTTAGAAGATAATATCCTTAATGGTTCACCTAAAGAAACCATAGACTTTCTCAAATCATTCGGTCATATGTTGACTGGCAAAAAGTCTGACTTAAAAATTAGTACAAAGTGGGATGGTTCACCTGCTATTATTTGTGGCATTGACCCACAGACTGATAGATTCTTTGTTGGTACTAAATCAGTATTCAATAAGTTCAATCCTAAAGTTTGTTACACAGAGACAGATATAGATTTATATTATTTTGCACCTGATGATGAACAGTTAGCAAATAAACTTAAAGTATGTCTTAAGTATCTACCTACACTAGGTATCAGAGGTATGGTTCAAGGAGACTTGTTATTTACTAATGATACAGAATATGCAAATTTAGATGGAGAAAGATATATTACATTTACACCAAATGCTATTACCTATGCAGTTCCTGTTGACTCTCTCAAGGGCATCAGTATCACAGAGGCAGAGTTAGGTATAGTATTTCATACAGTTTACTTAGGAGACACTATACAGACTGCTACAGCAGCAGTAAATGCTCAGTTAAAGATACCTAGCACTAAAGAATGTTATGTTCCAGATGCTAATTTTGTAGATGAGTCAGGTATTACTAAGTTTAATGTTCGTGACAGTGCTAAGTACACTGCTCTTATCAACAGAGCATCAGGTTCAGTTCACAAATCAAAAGAATTTCTAAAACTTATACATGAGTATGGTACATCTAAATTCTTGATGGCAACATTATTCAAACAGTTTTTCAATGAGAGAATTAGAACTGGTAAGGGTGTTGTTGACACTAAGAGAGTTGCAGGAGATTTTGCATTATTTTATGCTAGAAAAATGGATGAAGAGATTGATAAGAAAAAGACTGAGACTGCAAAGAAAAGATATATGCACATGAAGAACATGGGTTTAAAATTCATACAAAAGTTTGAGATGGAGATTTATTTTGTGGTAGCATCATACATCTCAGTTCGTACTGCTAAGAAAATGGTATTAAGTCAGTTAAATAAAGTTGATAGAATCAAAACATTTGTTGATAGAGTTCCTTCACAACCAGAGGGATATGTGGTATCATATAAAGGTACTAACCTAAAGTTTGTTGATGATGATTTTAGGCAAGCAAACATTACCGTTGTAAAATCATGGACAAAGTAGCAACATTCCAAGACTTTATTAAGGTCAGGGAATACATTACACTAAAGTATGAGTATTATGCTAGACTAGGTAGGTTTAAAGATTTATCTCCAGAGGAGAAAATTGAACAAGATGCCTGTTGGAAACTCATTAGAGAAATCAAAGGATTTATGGACAATGTTGAGGAAAATTTTGAAGATCCCGACCAGTATCATGACTTCTTACTTGATGACAAAATTATCCCATTTGATGTATTAACTACCAAAGATTGTGAATGATTACACCAATAGCACACAAATTTAAAGTCTTTGATGATTTTGTTAGTCCAACTTACCAAGATGTTATAGAACAATTATTATCGAGTCCAGAAATTCCTTGGAGTTGGCAAGATTCAATGGATTATAAAGTAGGTGATAAGAGAGGTGGTGGATACCCACAGTTTACTGTTAATGTATTTGAAGATGGTAAGATATGGGATACATCACTCTATCACACTATGATAGGTTTAATGAGTAAGGTAGTAGATGATATTTTACCAGACTACAGACCAGTAAGGATTAGAGGTATATTACAGACACCAATAAAAGATGATATAGTACATTTTCCACCACACACAGATACAACTGACTCTGGAGGATTTAGTGCTATATATTATGTTACTGATGCCACTGGAGACACATACTTATTTCAAGAAAGAGATATTAATGATGAGATAGGAATAGACAATAGATTTGAACATCAGTGGAGTCCAGTAGATAAAGTATCACCTAAGAAAGGTAGATTAATTGTTTTCCCATCAAATTATTATCACGCAGGTAGTCCAACTAAGGATGAACGAAGAGTGTTAATTAATTTCAACTTTATGCCATGACCAGAAAAATTGCAGTAGTGGGTGCTACACCCGAAGCGTTCATACAGTTATCATTATTAGTAATGAATAGAAGGTATGATGGTAAAGAAAAATTTGGTGATGATGAGTTTACTTTAATACATGACCCTGACAAAGTATATCCATATATGTTAAGTGGTATTGGTGTTGCCTTTCAAGAAGTATTAGAGAGAGAAATATTTTTTACTAAAAGATGGTTAGATAAGTATTGTGACGGTGTTGATAGTTGTGGGTATAAGTATGTTGGTTGGGGTAATAGAAGAGATAAAAACTTTATGGTATCAGGATGTAGCAATACATTTGATATTGAAAAATTTAGACAACATTTTCTAGAAGATGGTGGTAAGATATTTGGAAAGAATGTAAGTATAATACAACAGAAAATAGATTCATTCTCTGTTACTGATGATAAGTGTTTAATTAATAATAATGAGTATGATTATGTCATAGACTGCACAGAAAAAAATCCATTAGGTTGGGAAATGGATTATATGCAACCTAGTGTGACATTTACTAATAGTGCAATAATGATAGAAATACCAGAAAAAGGTAATTGGAATTATACTATTGAATATGCTGCTAAGTATGGTCACATAGTGGGTTTACCCTTGCGTGACAGTCAAAGATGGATATATCTATATGATAATAATATTGCTCATGAACTTGATGTTGTAGAGGATTTTAAGGAGGTATTTCCTAATTTTAAATTTGATGAGACAGTCAATGGTGGACAAAGAACATTCTTTTATGAAGAACATTCATGGATACCTAAAATATCAAATTATGTAATACATCCTGATAATAAAAGATATATGAGAAATGGTGCTGCATTAATAAACATAGAACCTGCATCGCCTGGCACAAGTGCAGAGTCAACTTATTTTGTTGCAGAACAAATATGTAGATACCTTTATAATGATAATGCTAGAGATCGAGAAGTGCATGACCATATGCTACAGTTAAATTATGGAAGTTATATTATACAAACTTTACAGTCTTTTTTATGTTTTACTTATCAATATGGTTCAAGACATGATACAGAATTCTGGAATAGACTTAAAGAGCAAGCAACTGAGTATTTAAACAGTCCAGTATTTGCACATCCTGGCGTATTTGCAGGAAATAAATTCTTAGATAAAATAATAAGTGACTCATTTACTGAGGAGGATTTTAGAATAGCACATCACGCACAAAATGCTAGTGGAGAATTGATACTACCTTACTCATGGATGAACAATGCAAATATGTTCTATGAATATTCAATAGGTCTAGGAGCTCCGTATGCTCATTTATTATCAACTTTGGGAGAGACTGACCCACCAGAACCATTTGGAACAATAGGATACGATTGTATATGAATATAGTAATAGTTGGAGGTGGTACATCTGGATTAGTTACTGCTGCATTATTCAATAATTTTTGGAAAGATAAAGTTAATATATCATTGTATTATAATCCAGAGAATCAAAGTATAGGTGTAGGGGAGGGAACTACACCTAGTTTTGTTGATGTGTTTGAAGAAACTTTAGGATATAATACAGAGGATGTTATTAGAGAATTAGATGCAACAGTTAAGTTAGGTGTATTGTTCAAGGACTGGATTCCACATACACAGTATTATCATGGATTTGTGGAAGTTGCAGATGATGAAACAGGAACTAGAAGTGAAATATTAACAAGTAATGTGAGTTCCTTTTATTCTCTACTTAATGATTGTTATACTGGTGGCATTAACTTCAATGAACCAACAAATACTATTCCTGCTGATTATGAATTACATAAGCATGATTTTGCATTTCATATAACAACAGATAAATTATGTGAGTTTCTATTCAAATATTTAAAGGGCAGAGTCAATATTATAGAAGATAAAGTGAGTGAGGTAAAAACTGATGGTAAAAATATACAGAGTATTATATGTGAGAAGAGTGGGGAAGTAACTGCAGATTTATTTGTAGATGCAAGTGGACTCAATGCTATGTTACTTAATAAGTTGGATGATGCAGAGTGGGTAGATTTATCTGAGCATTTACCATTAGACAGGGCAATACCACAGAAAATAAAAAATCACAGTGATTTTATTCCTAGTTACACACTAGCAAATGCGACTAAAAATGGGTGGATTTGGCAGATCCCGTCACAAACTGAATATGGTACGGGTTATTTGTACTCATCTAAGTTTACTACTGATGATGAAGCAAAGCATGACTTTGATAATTGGTTAGCAATAAATCATTCTGAAAGATTAAGTGAAGAACCAAAGATACTTAAATGGAATAGTGGATACTGGAAAAAACCTTGGATAGGAAATTGTGTAGCAGTAGGTTTAGCAGGTGGATTTATAGAACCACTTGAAGCATTGACTCATCAATACCTTACATTCATGGTAGAGACATTTTTGAGTGTAAATTCTACTCTTAAAATGCTAGACTATAATAGAGATAGATTTAATATGTGTCAGAATAAAAGATTGTTTGACTACACACAATTTTTAAACTTACATTATTGTACTAATAGAACTGACTCTAAATTCTGGAGATATATGAAAGATCATAAAACTGACTGGGTAAGGACTTTGGAGGAAAAATGTAAGCATGAGTTCCTAGATATATTTGATACTGATGATATGTTAGATTTCTGGGGTAACGATAATTATATACAGATAATGAAAGGCATTAACATGATTAATAACAAAGCAATAGAGGAGTATATGTGGTCAAGGAAAAATCCACAGGCATTATATGATGATGCTAAACAACAGCATGATTATATTCAAGACTATAAGAGTAAAACTAATATGGTAGATCATAAGGAATATCTTGAGACAATTAAAAATCTGTCACATCTACCTTACCTACAATAATATTATGGACTATAATGTAAATATATGAAAATTCCAAAAAGGTCAGAAATGGTAGCATCACAAATTGCAGGTAAAAACGCTAAGGTAGCAGGACATGAGTTTGAACATAAACTTGCTGCTACATTTGACAATTTGTTTGGTGGTAAACATACTGTTGACGGAAAACCAAATACTAAGGTTGATATTAAAGAAGAGACTAGAGACTGGAATTATAGTGTAAAGAGTGTATCAAAGAACCATACACAGGTAGGTTTATATTCTACCTCTAAATGGATTAAACACTTTAAATTATCTAATACATTATGTGGAGAATTTCTAACTCAATTCTTTGGTTATCCAAATGAAGGACTAAAATCCATTGTACAAGAGAAACATCCTACACTTGAATTATCTGATAAAGAAATACATCAAAACAGAGTATATAAAAATAATATTGATACTAAGGTGTCATCATCATTCTTAAGATGGATGAATACAAATAAGATGGAAGTATTTGAAGTAGTTGTTGCAAAAGGATTTGAAGGTGAGTCAGTAAATACTCTTGTATGGCATTTAAAGGGTACTGAGAGAATAACTATGATTCCATTAGATACATTAAGAACAAAAGTAAAAACTGGTAAGTGGACATTAAATAATACTACCGCAGAGTTTAGAACTAAAGATGGTGAAAAACTATTTCATCTACAAATGAAGGGTAGTGGTAAGAAATATAATTCTGGTTATCATGGTATGATGTTTCACATTTATAGATGAAAAAACTATTAAAAAACTTAAAATTGAAGAGACTATTACAAAAGTCTCATCCAAATAAAAAAATAACAATCACAGACAATCCTGATGGTTCACAAACTATTTCAATCCTATGACTAATCAACACAAAGCAAGAGATATTATGTCTGATGAAGCATGGGACATGGTATGGGAAGGACTTAAAGAATACTGTAAAATAAATGGTATGGCAGAAGATTATATTAAATATGATACTTATTTTAGAAGTCACCTAACAAACAAAAGAGCAGAAACTAGACATAAGTATATCAGAGAGGGTATGGACTCAATAATTGATATGTTTGAAGTTACAGAATATGAGGAGGGAGATACACCAAAATGAGAAACAAAATTAAAGTTGGACTTGATTTATTCCAGATGGAACAATTAGATCATATCCTTAGAGAGATAGAAGAAAATCCAGAGTTAAAACATAGATTTATTATGGATGATAAAGCATATAATGAAATAATAGCACTTGTTAATAGTGTCAAAAAATGCTATAATAAAGCATTAGATCAGATCGGTTTTACTGTTCAAGATCACTTTTTAGACAAAAACGATTATCCTGACAAATGTGATGAAGTCATCCAGATCATTAATGAAAACCTCTAAACCCATTGTTCTAGCAAGAATGATAGGCACTTATGGAATAATATTAGGATACTTTGTTACATTACATATTAGCACTTATGTTGGTGCTATGTTCAATGTCACATTTGAGTTGATGGCATTACCATTTTATATTCAAAATAAAATGTGGGATGTCGTAATAATGTTTGTATTCCTATTGACTATAGGATTCAGTAAAATTGCTATTGGAATTAATTAATGGAAATTAAACGAAAACTAAAGGCACAGGTAAAGACTAAATTCTATTACCTATTTTGGGGAACAGCAACCCTATCAGTATTTGCAGGACAAATTTATGTGGGTTCTGGTTATAGGCAAATGTCGTCATCACTTGATGCGTGGTTCGATAAAACTATCTCTATTATGATACAAAAGAGATTAGGACAACCTAGAGGATATTATCAACCTCTACCTACTGAACCACAGGGTCAGTATCCTAGGGATGGAGTGATTAGATGAATTTTATCTACTTCATAAAGAAACTTATGTCAAGGAGGAATGTGACAATAAAAATATCTACACACAAACATAAAAGAAGAGACTTAGATTCGCTATAATAGATGTATAAGACAGATTTATTATTATGAACAGAGAAAAAGGATTAAACATTGATGTTACTAAAGGTCAATACATGATGCTCTATAATATTATGTGTGAACATAATCAGATGGTTAATCCTCAAGCAAATCCAGATTTTGATATGCAAACTTTCGATAATCTGTTTCAAGCAATCACAATGGCAAAGGAGACTTACTTATCATGAAAATTAAATGGCAACCTAAAGTAGGAGATCATTGTGGCATCTACTTTTATAGTGATGTTCACCCTGCTACTGTTATTAAGAGAACACCAAAATTTGTATGGATACAGGAAGACAAATATACATTACAAAAGGACTGGAAACCTGAGATAATTCCTGGTGGATTTGCAGGACATTGTACAAATAATAATAGTCAACGATATGATTTTACCAGAAATGAAGATGGTAGAATTAGTAAATTTAGTTTAAGGAAAAATGGTAGATGGTGTAGATGTGGAGATAACTCTACTAGACCGACTACCATACATGAAGGATGGAGAGCATTTTACGATTACAATTTCTAAACTGTCACATCAATAGCAGATTTTATATTCATTATCCATTATAATATTATTATTGACAGCAAAACTTTGAATACAACACTTAAATCACATCAAACTAAAGCACTTAACATAATGGCAAAACATCCTAAAGGATGTGTCTATGTTCCTACTGGTGGAGGTAAGACTATTTGTATGATTGCTGATGCTTTCAGACAACTAGAAAATACTACTCTACCTAAGACTATTATTGTTGTTGCTCCTAGAATACTACTAGCACAACAATTATGCTCAGAGTTTTTGACTCATATCAAAAATGTAGAGGTGCTTCATGTACATAGTGCAGAAACAGAGTTCAAGAGTACAACTAAAACTGATGTAATTGATGACTGGCATTTCAACAGCACAGAAAATCAACTCATCTTTACTACATACCATTCACTACATAAGATTGCTGATTCTAGCATCAATGTCGATACAATATATTTTGATGAAGCACATAACTCAGTACAAAGAAATTTCTTTGATGCTGTATCATACTTCGCAAGACATTCTACTAGAAAGTATTTCTTTACTGCTACACCTAAGTACACTAGATCAGCAGATAACAAGAGAGGTATGAACAATACTAAAGTATTTGGTAATACTCTATTAAATGTCCCTGCTCCAGAGTTAGTAAAAAGTGGATGTATTCTATCACCTAAACTAGAAGTATTTGATAGAGAAGAAGAGAGAAACAAAGAAAATGCTAGTGAGATTGACAGGGATGTCGTCCTAGACATACTAGACAATATTGATGAGAGTGATAACTCTAAGGTATTAGTTGCATCACCTAATACTAGAGTCCTATGGGCAATGTTATCACAAACTGACATTATTACTGAACTATACAAGAGAGATTATCATATTATGCACATTACATCTAAGCATGGTGCATATATCAATAAAAAGAAAGTTCGTAGAGACAAATTCTTTGATACTCTTACTAAATGGGGTGATGATGATGACAAGAAGTTTATCTTGTTTCATTATTCTATCCTATCAGAGGGTATCAATGTCAGAGGTCTTACTCATACTGTATTGTTGAGAAATCTACCTGTAATTGAAATGGCACAGACTATTGGAAGGGTCATCAGATTACATAAATATGATTATCAAGATATACAGGAAAACAAACTTAAAGCGGGTGATACAGAATCATATCGCAAACCACATGGTATAGTAAATGTTCCTGTCAACAGTAAATCTAGTAAGGCAACTAGAAACAGACTTCAAAAACTAATTGAGTTAATTTTTGAAGACGGATTACCTGCACATTCATTCGCAAACTAATGACTACTTTCATTCAAGTTGTAACTTATAAGGTAGATGGTTCATCTACTGAAGTAACAGAAGAAGTTACAGCATCAACACCTACTGCTGCTAAGAATTTCATCCAAAATCGTGATGGAACTAGCATACAAGTTGTTAAAAACTTAACTACTATTCCACCAGTATCCTAACCCTATTTTATTATTATGTCTTTATTTGATACAAACAACAGAACAGCGTCAGTCACATTTTATCGTAATGATATGGGACTAATTACTGTTGATGTCCCTGCAACTAATTATGATAGTGCAAAGAGAACTATCAGAGAACAATATGGTGATGTTGACATTAAAAGAGTAAATCTCAACTAATGAAAGATACCATATTATTTGGAGATTGTAAGGATACCCTAAAAACAATTGATAGTAAGGTTCAGATGTGTGTAACATCACCACCTTACTATGGATTAAGGGATTATGGAGGAGAAGAAAATCAAATAGGGCAAGAGAATACACCCGAAGAATATATTGAATCGTTAGTTCAAGTATTCAGAGAAGTGAAGAATGTCCTATCTGATGATGGAGTCCTATGGGTAAACATAGGAGATAGTTATTATAACTATAGACCAGGAAAAGGTCAAGGATTAGTTAAGCAATCAGTATCTAAAACTAATCAGGATTTACCAACTAAATGCAATCGTAGAGCAAATAAATTAGAAGGATTAAAAGAGAAAGATTTAATCGGCATCCCTTGGATGTTGGCATTTGCACTAAGGAAAGATGGATGGTATTTGCGTCAAGATATTATATGGCACAAACCTAATCCTATGCCTGAGTCAGTAAAAGATAGATGTACAAAGTCACATGAATACATTTTTCTTTTGAGTAAAAACAAAAAGTATTATTATGACAATGAAGCAATCAAAGAACCAGTCAAACAAGACTGGGGAACAAGAGATCGCACAAAAGGTAAGTACCATAATTCTGGTACTGGGTTATCTCCTCATAGTGGTTTATCCAAGTCTTATGACAGGAAAAATAAACGATCTGTTTGGTCAGTAACAAATAAACCATACAAAGATGCTCACTTTGCGGTTTATCCACCTGACTTGATAGAACCTTGCATATTGGCAGGGAGTCAAGAAGGTGATATAATTCTTGATCCATTTATGGGATCTGGAACTACTGCTATGGTAGCAAAGAAATTAGGAAGACATTATATAGGATGTGAGTTGCATGAGTCTTACTCTGAATTAATTGATAAGAGAGTGCCAGTTGATAAACCTATACATAACCCATTAACTAAAGCATTAAACTTGATATAATAGATGTATAAGTTGGCATACCTGAGTTCTTAATGTTCCACATTCCAACTTATACCTTTATTATACA
>OCZA010000032.1_pt1 | contig 43707 bp, 53 predicted proteins | sample 1539021 | NCBI WGS metagenome assembly OCZA01 (sample SAMEA2619376, study PRJEB22493) | marine metagenome | biome: marine biome (ENVO:00000447); feature: surface water layer (ENVO:00002042); material: "saline water (ENVO:00002010), including plankton (ENVO:xxxxxxxx)" | depth 5 m | reverse complement strand
ATATTTGCACTTATTATTACTTTTGCTGTTGTAGCTTGGGCCCTAAATTAAATGAGGTTCTGTGAATAATGCACGGACCATACTTTTGTAACATGTCTAAATGTTCTCTTGTTCCGTAACCTTTATTCTTTTCAAATAAGTAATTTGGATAAACACTTGAAAACTTTGTCATTATCTTATCTCTATGAACTTTTGCAATGATACTAGCTAATGCAATTGCATAACTATGATCTTCTCCCCTAATCAAAGATATTGCACTAAATTCATTTATATTGAAGTGGTCAATGTAAACTTTTTCTTTGTTTGTATAAATAGATTGTACTGATTCTTTTAATACCTTCTTATTAGCTTCAGATATACCATTCTTGTCAATGTAAGTATTCGAACATTCAGATATTGAAAACTCTATATCACTATTTGTAATCCTCTCAACTATTTCTTCTCTCTTTTTTGGAGAAAGTTTTTTTGAATCCCTAACGTCTGAAAGTAAATCTATATCAAGGAATTTTAACTTTACAGCTGCTCCAACAATGGGTCCTGCTAAAGATCCACGTCCAACTTCATCTGCACCAATAATTAATTGATTTTTATTTTTTTCCCAATTTTTATTTTCAATCATTTAAATTTTGAATTTGATCAAGTGGGTAAATTTTGAAAAAAGCTTTTCCAATGATTCTTGAACTTGTAATTGGTCCAAATGATCGAGAGTCAAAACTGTTATCTCTATTATCACCTAGTACAAAGTATTCATCATCACTTAATTTAATTGAAATATCATCCAAGATAACTGTAGAAGCTACATTTTCAGTAATAACTTGTATGTTATTATTGAATACTTCCCCATTCTTATTAATTGATATTTCATCACCTGGAGTACCAACAATTCTTTTTATATATACTGTTTGATTTTTGTTTCCTTCATTGTTTATTAACTCCCAAAGCTTCAAGTTTTCGATAAGTAGTTCAGAATTGTTTGGAGAACTAGATTCAGGTGAATAAAACACTATTACGTCACCTACAGAATATTCGATATCAAATAATTTATCTTTTAGTACAAGAACTCTGTCATTAATATTTATGTTTGGAAACATAGACAAGCTAGGTATGTAATAAATTTGGAATATATATGTTCGTAAAATAGTTGCAAACAAGAATGCAATGAAGACAATAAATATATTTTTTAGAATTTTTATAATAATTTTATTTTACTTTAGGAAGTTCTATCTTCTTTAATTTTTGCCGATTTTCCAATTCGATCACGTAGATAGTAAAGCTTTGATCTTCTTACTTTTCCTTTACGTGTTACTTCTATCGATTCAATTATTGGGGCATGAATAGGAAATATTCTCTCGACACCTACTCCAAAAGAAAGCTTACGCACTGTAATGGTTTTGTTTATCGTGACACCATTTATTGAAATAACAACGCCTTCATAGGTCTGAATTCTTTCTCTATTGCCTTCAGATACTTTGACATTGACTTTTACAGTATCACCAGATCTAATATCAGGTAAATCAGACTTTAATTGGTTATTTTCAATTTCTTGTATTAGATTCATATTGCCTCAAGTTGAAATTATAGGTTTAAAACTACTTTAAATGTCTTTTAAATTATTCTTTTTCCATTCATCGATTTTCTTATGATCTCCAGAAAGTAACACATCAGGCACTTTAAACCCTTTATATACTTCAGGTCTTGTATAGGTAGGATGGTCATATTTATCATTAACAAATGATTCATATTTAAGTGATTCTGAATTACCAAGTATTCCAGGTAATTTTCTTAAAAGTGCTTCCATGAGAAACATAGCAGGCACTTCTCCACCCGAAACAACTGTTTTTCCAATAGAGATTTCGTAATCGCTATGAAGCTCGATTATTCTCTGATCAAAACCTTCGTACCTTCCACAAATAATATTCGCTGATTTGTAGGTATGAAGTTCTTCAATCAAGTCTTCATTCAATTCTTGACCATCAGGAGTTAAAAAAATATTTACATCTTTCTTAGATTGTGAGATTGCATTGTCCATTGGTTCTATCATTAAAACCATCCCTGGTCCTCCACCATATGGAGCATCATCAACTTGTTTGTAATTTCCAATACCAAAGTCTCTCAAGTTTGTGGTGGTTAATTCAAAAAGGTTTTTCTCAAATCCAGAAGATAAAATTCCAATATCAAGCCAATTTTTAAAAATTTCTGGAAAAAGTGTAATAATGTTAAAGTTTGATAACATCTTTAGATAATATGTCTTCTGATAAATTCTTTTTTTCTGTATAAAGTGTATTTCGTAAAAAAGGAACTTTATTGTTTTTTTCAATTAATTCAATAAATTGTAAATCCGTAGTGTGTTGTCCATGATCGGCTCCAGAAGCTCTACTTATATTTTCGTTAATCAAGGTACCACCTAGATCATTGACCCCAGCATTTAATAACTTTGAAACTCCGTCATGTCCAAGCTTTACCCAACTAGCTTGAATGTTTTCAATACTATTAAAGAAAAAGATTCTTGCCAGGGAATGAATAAGAATTACTTCATCCCAAGTAGGTCCTGGCATACTTTTTCCTTGTAAAAATATAGGTGAACCCATATGGACAAACGGTAAGGGTACAATTTCCGTAAATCCACTAGTTCTTTTCTGTATATTTCTTATTAATTCGAAATGATTTGACCATGATTCAATGTCATCAATATGTCCAAACATGATCGTAGCGGTAGATTTAATACCGAGAGAGTGAGCAACTTCCATTACATACCCCCATTGTTCTGCAGTAATTTTATCTGGACACAAAAATTCCCTTATACGGTTATCCAAAATCTCTGCAGCAGTACCTGGTAATGTATTTAAACCTGCTTCTTTTAATAAAGTGAGATAATCTTCAACCGATAAGTTTATTGTTTCAGCACCTTGCCATATTTCAAGAGGTGTGAACCCATGAATGTGTAGATCAGGTACTTCAGATTTTATTTTTTGGACTAAATCTAAATAAAAATGACCTGTGTACTCAGGATGAATACCTCCTTGTAAACAAACTTCAGAAGCTCCATCTTTATATGCCTCAACACTTCTTGCAACAACCTCCTGGGGTTCAAGATTATAAGGCTTTTCCTTTAGGTCAAAACTTTTTGGACCTTTTGAAAATCCACAAAAACCACATTTAAAATAACATTGATTTGTGTAATTAATATTTCTGTTTTTTACAAACGTGACTTTATCTTGATGAATTGATTCGTTAAGTTCATTTGCGACTTCAGCAATATCATTAATGTATTTACCTGATGTTTTAAACAAATCTTTCAATTCATCTTTTGAAATTGCATATCCATCTTGAGCCTTTCCTAAAATATTTTCAAAATTATCTGTTTTAAATGATGATGATAAATTATGAGTTATCTTATTTAGTTTAGGTATATCCTTACCCGAGCCAGGAGACCAATTAGTAGGAAAGCGCTTATACCCCCTAACATCACGGGATTGAAGATAGTTTGTAAAATGTAACTTTGAAAGTATTTCTCTTGCTTCATTAAGCGGAACTGGAGAGAAAATAGTTCTTTCATAAAGGTTTTGATCTATTGTTTCTTTAAGAATTTTAATTTCTTTGTAACTCCAATCTCTTAACCAAAGATCTTCAACTCCTTTATTAATAGACACAATTGCCTCATCGATAGAATTTACATATTTTGAAATTTTAAAACTCAAAGAAAGTTGTAGGTTTTTTAAATTGTTCATGCTTTCGAGGGTATTAACAAGTATATATCGAGGATTTAATCGAGTAATTACTTCTAAATCCTGTTCAATGCTTGATGACACTTTGTAAATTAATCGAGATTTTGGAACATCTTTAAATTCTTTCCAATTTTTATAATTAACAAACCATTGAAAGGCTTCTTCATTTACATCATCAGATACTGTTTGAAACCCATTTTTATGTATGGTTTCTAAATTTACTTTTTTATTTATATAAAAAGAAGATGTGCCCTCTTTTTTGCGAGAGTTTAGGTATATCTCATTGTCAGAATCACATGGTCTAATTCTTAAAAAAGATACATTATTTTGTAAATTCATGCTCACGAGGATATCCTTTCTCATTTACTACACTACTTACTTTTTCATATATTTGAGGACTAAGCCATTCCTTGTTTATAAATGACGGATATACGGGAAGTCTTGGGATAAGTTCTTGGTTAGTGCTTTCAACACTTTTCTTAAGCTCTTGTATATTAGGCCAAGTATGTTCAGGATTAACCCAATCAATTGTTTTAGGCGAGATACCACCAAAATCATTTATTCCAGATTTAATAAACAAGTCAACATCATTAACTAGATTGGGTGGAATTTGAAGAGAGATATGGCTTGGCAGAAAAATCCTTGTTGTAGCAATTATTCTTAAAAATAAATCGTTAATTATTTCAGAACTATTTTTCATAGCCGTATTTTGTTTAGCTCTAAAGTTTTGAAGAATTACTTCCTGAATTGATGTATTTTCTTTACAAGTCTGAATTAGTTTAAAAATATCAAATATTAATTCTTCTTTAGAATCAGCAACACCCAACAGCAAACCAGTAGTCATAGGGTACTTTTCTTCCATTGCATTATTTAAAGTATCGAGTCTTAATTTTATATTTTTGGTTTTAGCTCCATAGTGAGCATGACCTTTTTCGTTAATTCTTGAAGAAAATGTCTCTAACATCAAACCACCTGACGGTGAATGTTTTTTGTATTCGATTATTTCATTTTGTGACATCAAACCAGGGTTTATATGAGGAAGTAAGTGATATTTATCGTTTATACGTTTTGCATTCTCTACTAAATAAGAAAAAGTGTTTTCGTACCCAAATTTATTTAATTGTTCTAACGCAAAAGACCACTTATTTTCGGGTTTGTCACCTAATGTAAATAATGCCTCGTAGCATCCTGTTTGTTGGCCGACGTATGCAATTGCATCTACTTCATCAAATGTTAAATAAGTTCCACCTTCTTTTGGTGATTTAACGAACGTACAATATCCACACGAATCTTGACATAAAGTAGTTAATGGAATAAAGACCTTTGGGCTATAGGTTATATCCTTACCAAAATATTCTTGTTTTTTAGTAAAGGCAGTATCTAATAATTCATATGTGGAGATTTCTCCAAAAATATAATTTTCAATTTTTTTATGTAAAGTAGACATAATTTTTAACAATTCGATAATATTATGATTTGATTGTACCAAGAATTTAATAAAAATACATAAGTGGAAAGTGACATATGATTAACGTTTCGTTAGTTGGTTTTGGAAGAATTGGAAGAGATTTGTTCAGACAGTCTTTAGATAATGAAGAAATAAACATAGTATCCGTTTCTGATACTGCTGATAAAGAGAACCTTATTTATCTTCTTAAATATGATTCAATTTATGGACAACTAGATCATGAAATAAAAGTTATTGACGATGGCATTCTTGTTAATGATAAGAAAACAGTATTTAATAATTGGAAAAATGCAGAAGAATCAGATTGGAACTCACTTAATACTGACGTAGTTATTTTGGCAACTGGAAAACCCCAGAATTTAATGGAATCAGAAATGCATATATCTAAAGGTGCGAAAAAAGTATTTATTGCTTCTACTCCAGAAAATTTAGAAGAAATACCAATATTTATATCAGGTTGCAATGATGAAGAAATAGATTTGGACTCAAGCGTAATTTCCTTTGGGTCAAATACTGCTAACGCTGTAGCACCTATATTAAAAGTTATTAACAATAAATACGGAGTTGAAGAAGTATTCATAACTACAGTACATGGTTATTCAAATTCAAATAGATTGGCAGACGTTGCAGGTGAAGGATTCCGGAAAAATAGAGCTGCAGGTGAAAATATTATTCCATCAATTACTAATTCATCTAAGGTCATTGAAACAGTATTGCCAGAATTAAGCCAAAAGATTGCTTCCTTTTCAATGACAGTTCCTGTGCCTGATGGAAGTACTATTGATCTCACATTGAATTTAAAAAATAACACATCAAAAGATGAAATAAATAGTTTCTTTGATGAAAAAACTACCAAAGATGATTTATATAAAATTATTGGTATAACGTATGATCCAATAGTGTCCTCTGATGTTGTAGGAAACTCACTCTCAGGAATTGTTGATGGCCTATCTACAATGTGTATTGATGACAATAAATTAAAACTCATTATTTGGTTTGATAATGGTTGGGGTTATGCTTCAAGAATAATTGAGGCTGTAACGATGTTAGGTAGTCGATTTGAATAACGTAGGAATAAATGGATTCGGAAGAATCGGAAGGTCAATTTTAAGAATAATTGTCGAATCAAATTCAGATTTGAATGTAATAGCAATAAACGACCTTGGAGATCGAGAGAATCTCGTATATTTATTCAAACATGATTCAATAATGGGTGTTCTTGATTTACATGTTGAACTAAAAGGTGATGATTTAATAGTTGGAGACAGAACCATAAAATTAATCTCACACGATGATCCAGCGAACATTCCTTGGAATGATTTAGGTGTTGATTTAGTAGTTGAATCAACTGGTTTTTTTCGTGATAAATCATCTTTAGAAAAGCACATAAGTTCAGGAGCGAAAAAAGTAGTCCTTACTGTGCCTCCTAAAGATGAAATAGATGCAACAGTAGTTCTTGGTGTAAATGATGATTCTCTTACTGAGAACGATAATCTTATCTCTAACGCATCCTGTACTACTAATTGCCTAGCACCCATTGCAAAAGTACTTAACGATAACTTTAAAATTAAGTCTGGACTCATGACTACTGTTCATGCTTATACCAATGACCAGGCACTTGCTGAAACAACCCATAGTGACTTTAGAAGAGGACGAAGTGCAACACAAAATATTATTCCCACATCAACTGGTGCAGCAAAAGCAGTCGGAATGGTTCTACCTGAACTTAATGGAAAACTTGATGGAATGGCTATGAGAGTACCCGTCCCCAATGGAAGTGTAGTCGATCTAGTTGTAGAAGTTGAGGAGAATGTTACCGTTAACGATGTTAATAGTGCTGTTAAAAAAGCAGCTGAAAATGAACTTAAAGGAATCCTTGAGTATTCTGAAGTTCCTTTGGTCTCAACAGACATATTACAAAATTCACACTCAAGCATTTACGATGCTTCTTCGACACAAATAGTTAACAAAAATCATATCAAAGTTGTTTGTTGGTATGACAATGAATGGGGATATTCAAACAGAGTTGTTGATCTACTAGAAAAATTGTCCACTAGTGAATAAAGAATTCCCGAAAGCACCTCAAGCAGCTGGAAATTATGTAACAATTAAGAAAATTGGAGATTTTATATATACTTCTGGACATGTTCCTATTTCTGATGACGTTAAATTCATTGGAAAGATTCCAAATGATATTTCAATAGATGACGGTTATAAAGCTGCTTCATTATGTGCAGAACTAACAATTGCTTCACTTTTAACAGTTTCTGAAATTGAAAAATTAATACCAGTAAATGTAATTGGGTTTGTAAATTCTGATTCAGGCTTTGAGAACCAACCAATGGTCCTGAATGGATTCACAGATAAACTAGATGAATATTTTGCAGATAAACCAACCCGATCAGCAGTTGGTGTTTCTAGTTTGCCATTAAATGTATGTGTTGAAGTTCAATCTGTGTTTTATATAAATGAATAATTTTATTGTTGGTATAAGTACTGGAAATAAAGACGTTGAAATGTCTGCTGGAGAAATAGAATGTTCAGTATTAAATTCTGAATTCATAAATCAATGTAATGAACATGGAGCACAAGTTATTATCCTCCCACAGCAACAAATAACATCTATAAATTTAAAAGGCATTGATGGGTTAATAGTTACTGGAGGAGGAGACATCAATCCTGAAATGTATAATCAAATCCCGGATGAAACTATCGAAAGAGTTGATAATTTAAGAGATTCAACAGAAATAAATATATTTAAGGCTGCAGAGGAAATGAAAATTAAAACACTGGCTATATGCAGAGGTCATCAATTATTGAATATATATAAAGGAGGAACCTTGTATCAGGATCTAGAAAAAGCTGGTTTTCAAGATATAGATCATCAAAAACCATATGAAAATGCAAGAAAGCACATACATGAAATCAAAATTGAAGAAGATTCAAAATTAAATGCAATAATTGGAAATGAAATTATTGAAGTCAATAGTATCCATCATCAAGGTATTGATAAATTAGGAAAAGACTTGAAGATTACAGCAAAATCACCTGATGGTGTTATTGAAGGAATTGAGACAACAAATGAATGGAATGCAATTGGAATTCAATGGCATCCAGAATATTTAGATGATGAACCTACAAATAAAATTTACAATTGGTTAATCAATAGTTAAATAAAGTTCGTTCTCAACATACTTAAAATTGTCATCATCATAAGAAACAACAATATCTTCTTTATCATTTGATATTGTGCACATAATTAAATTAGATGAATAAAAATAATTAACCAACTTAACATTTCTTGAAAATTCATAGCCAATAAAAAACTTAGGCCAAGGTAAATTAGATTTGTTTGTTAAGTATTTATATTCAGAAGAGATAAATACTTCATTATTTCTCAGACTTTCAGATTCATCTACTGAATCTATATTTTCAAATTTAATTAAATTTCTATCCTTCAAATGCTTTTTAAAATTATCGATTTTGTATTCTTTTTGACCAATCAGAATATTTACATTGGATAAATCTAAATCCCTAAAATATTTATCAATATTTATGTATTGGAAACCAAGAAGTCCATGTGGTTTTCCAAGTTTCCCTAAGTAGTATAAATTATCTTTAGTCAATAAATTCTACTGAAGATTGAAGACCTTCTTCATCTGCTGCAGCCTGAGCTACAGTTCTAATTGCACGTGCTACTCTTCCTCGTTTTCCTATTACTCTACCCATATCATTTGGGGAAGTTCTAACTTCAATTGCAACATTTTCATCATCTGATGAGGATATGTCTACTTTTACTGACTTTTGATCCTCCACGATTTGAGAAATTATATATTCAACAACATTTCTCACAATCTTTCCGCTTTCACTCATTCTTCTTCACCTTTGTTTTCACTTTCATCAACATCTTCAGAAATTTTTTCAGAGTCTTTAACATTTTCTTCATTTTTCTTATTATTTGCTTTCGAGCTACCTTTTACTTTTGGTTCCGGTGGGGTTGGTATAGAAACTACTTCACCTTTAGATGATCTCCATTGAGCCCATGCTCCAGATATTTCAAGTATCTTTTGAGCTCTTTCAGATGGTTGTGCACCTTTATCAAGCCAGGAAACAGCTTTTTCAACGTCTATATCAACTTTTGATGGATTTTCATGGGGATCATAGAATCCTAGATCTTCAATGAATTTACCATCTCTTGGCGATCGAGAATCAGCGACGATAACTCTAAATGTTCTATTCTTTTTTTTGCCTCTTTGGGCTAGCCTAATTTTTACTGGCATTAAATTCCTAATCTATTTGCAGTTAATCATAATAGTTAAGTTATAACTTAATGACTTAAAAATTATATTTACTATCGATAATTAGTCCTAGTAAAGATTAATTATTTAATGTACTCTAAAATTATGGAATTAATTGAAATATCTCATCCATTAAAAGATCATTATTTAACAAATTTAAGAGACAAGAACACAGATTTTGATACGTTTAGAACATCTGCTTCGAAATTATCTTATTTTTTAGTTGTTGAAGCAACCAAGCATCTAACAACATCCGAGATAGAAATTGATACTCCTCTTACGAAAACAACGGGTGTGCAAATTGAAAATAACTCAGTAGCAATTTCTGTACTCAGAGCTGGGCTTGGATTAATGGATGGAGTTCAACAGCTCATACCAAATATATCTTTTGGTTATATCGGTGTTCAAAGAAATGAAGAGACTGCTGAGCCAGAAAATTACTATGAAAAATTACCTGATCTTGTAAATAAAAATGTATTTATTTTAGAACCAATGTTAGCAACTGGAGGATCCCTTTCCTTTGCCATTGAAACTGTAAAAAAATATAATCCTAAAAATATACACGCATTAACAGTTATATCTGCTCCAGAGGGAATTGAAAAGATTAAAGAGAATCATCCAGATATAACTTTAATTACTGCATCAATTGATGAAAAATTGGATGAAAATTGGTACATTGTCCCTGGCCTTGGGGATATGGGCGATAGGCTTTTTGGAACAACTTAACAAAAATGCCAAAATGTATATTAATTGTTATTGACTCATTAGGTGTTGGAGAAGCACCAGACGCTGAAATTTATGGAGATAAAGGTTCCAATACATTTGGCAATGTTTCTAAAGCAAATGGAGGATTAGAACTCCCAACATTTGAAAAACTTGGATTTGGAGCTATTACAGAAATTGAAGGTTTAAATAATCAAAATAGTTTTTCTATTGTTGGAAAACTTGCAGAAGCGTCAAAAGGTAATGATTCTACTACTGGACATTGGGAAATAGCAGGACTAGTAACTAAGAAAGACTTTGCCGTATTTCCCGATGGTTTCCCGATTGAATTAGTCGATAATATTTCAAAGGATACAGGCTATAGCTTTATTGGCAATTTTCACGCTTCAGGTACTGAAATAATCAATGAACTTGGAAAAGAACATTTAGAAACTAAGAAGTTAATACTTTACACCTCCGGAGATTCTGTGTTTCAAATTGCCGCACATGAAGATATATTATCAACTGATGAGCTTTATAAAATCTGTGAAATCTCAAGAATTCATTGTAATGATTACAACATAGGGAGAGTTATAGCACGACCATTCATTGGACCTATTGGAAATTTTAAAAGAACTTATGATAGAAAAGATTTTGGTATTAGTCCCCCTGGCGACACGTTGTTAAGTCAATTATTTCAAAATGATATATCTACCCTTGGAATTGGTAAGATTTCAGATTTGTTTGGAGAAGAATATCTAAATAAATCAATTCATACGGAAGGTGATGAAAATGGAATGCAAATCCTTTTAGATAACTATAAATCGGCAGATTTTGATTTTTATTTTATTAATTTAGTTGATCTAGACATGCTTTATGGACATAGGGAAGATGCACAAGGTTATTACGAAGGATTAAAGATTATCGACAAACATCTTTCAAAACTTATCGATAATTTACAAGATGACGATGTATTAATAATTACAGGTGATCATGGAACTGATCCTACAGATGGAAAAACTGATCACTCACGAGAATATGTACCTTTTGTAATCTATAAAAATAACATAACTCCAAAAAATATTGGTTCAGGAAACACATTTGCAAACATTGCTTCTACTATTTCTGAATTTTATGGTTTAGAAAATATATTTCCAGGAAAAAGTTTCATTCAGGATATATGATAATAAAAGAGACAAAATGATTAATAAAATTAAAGAATCAAGTCAGTTTATTAAAAATGAGTTCCCTTCAGAAATTCATTCAGCCATTATATTAGGTTCAGGAATGGGGGGGTTTGAGAAAACATTTACACCATTAAAGTCATTTGATTATTCTGAAATACCTAATTTTATTAAACCTTCAGTTGAAGGTCATAGTGGAACTATGACCTTTGTAGAAATTAAAGAAAAAATTACTGCAATTTTGTCTGGTCGAGCGCATTATTACGAAGGATACGATATTCAGGATATCGTACTGCCTACAAGAGTCTTATCAGATTTAAATATTAAGAATTTAATAATTACGAATGCTGCTGGTGGTGTAAATTCAAATTATTCACCTGGTGATATTGTTGCACTTAAAGATCATATAAATTTAACTGGAAACAATCCATTAATAGGAAAAAATATAGATGAATTTGGTCCAAGGTTTCCCGACATGTCGGAAGTTTATAATCATAAATTTAGAAAAATTGCCGAGACTGTTTCAAAAGATTTTTTTGATTATAAAGAAGGAGTCTATGCATGGTTTACAGGACCAACTTATGAAACACCAGCTGAAGTTAATTTTGCAAAAACAATTGGAGCTGACTTAGTAGGAATGTCTACCGTTCCTGAAGCAATTGTAGCAAGACATGCCGGTATAGATGTAACAGCATTTTCACTAGTAACAAATTTGGCAGCTGGAATTTCCGATTCTCCCCTTTCTCACGACGAAGTTATTGAAATTGCTAACAAAACATCACAAACTTTTCAAAGTTTTATGAAACGTTTTTTAGAGGAAATTAATTTAGCTATTTAAATTTCTGATATTAAAATAAAAATATGAAGATAGCAGTCTGTGCAAAACAAATTCCTGACCCAGCACTAGAGATTACTTACAATGGCGGGAATATTAATAGACCGGATGAACAAGTTTTAGATGATACAGATCGTTATGGAATTGAAGTTGCATTACAGCTAAAAGAAAAATTTGATGCAGAAGTTACAGTTATTTCAATGGGTTCATTGGGAACTGAAAAAGGTATTCAACAAGCTCTACAAATGGGTCCTGATGGAGCTCTTGTTTTAGAAGATGATTCGTTATCAGGATCAAATTCTCTAATGACAGCGAATGTTTTAAGCGAATTATCCAAAAAAGTTGAAGCTGATATAACAATATTTGGTACCGAGTCTACAGATGGATATTCAGGTGTAATTCCTCAACAGGTTTCTAGAATGTTAGGTGTTCCATGTATATCATATATAAAAGCTGTAGATATTGACGAATCTGTAACCTTAACAAGACAAACCTCCACAGGTTCAGAAAAAGTAGTCATGCCATCCAATTGTGTATTGTCTGTTACTGCAGGAGGTGTTGAGCCCAGATATCCAAATTTCAAAGACATAATGGCTGCAAAGTCAAAACCCATAGAAAGAATATCAATTGCTGACATTAGTTACAATGCCCAACAAAACCTTGAATTTGTTGATATAAAAGATGTATCAACTACTAAGCAAGGCGAAAAAATAATTGATGAAGGTGAAGGGTTTCAAATTATCATTGATAAATTAAAGGAGTTAAAAGCCATATGAAAACATTAATCATTGGGGAAGTTGTAGATAATAAATTATCAACTGGAGCCTTAGAAATTGTAACAAAAGCTAATGATCTTGGTTTAGATTATGAAATAGTAACTGTTGGTTCTGAAGAATCTCCAAACATAGGCTCAGAATCATTCAAGAATACTTACATGAAATGTTCTGAAAACAAACTTAGCTTGGGATCAGTAGCAGATAAATTAAAAAATATAATTGAAGAAAATACAATCTCTCTTGTTTTAGCACCCTCAACTTATGTTGGAAGAGATTTAATTGCATTTTTATCTGTTGATTTTAAATCTAGCCAGGTATCAAATGTTATAAACTTTGAAATTGAAGGTGAAAGTGTTATTACTTCAAACTCAATTAATGGTGGTGAAAGCGAATACAATTCAAAAATTTCATCGCCAAATAAGTTTTTACTTATTCGACCAAAATCATTTGAAGAAGCAGCATTAGATTTAAATACTAATTACGAAACTGTTGAAATTACTTCTGAAGACCCAGAAGTTTTTGATATTTTTATTGAAGAGAAAACAGGTCCACAGTTAGAAGACTCTAAAATTGTTATCTCTGCGGGCAGAGGTATGGTAGATAGTGCAAATTTATCATTAGTTCAAGATTTAGCTTCCAAACTTAATGCAGCAATTGGTGGAACTAGAGCTATTGTTGATGCTGGTTGGATGCCATACTCTCAACAGGTTGGGCAAACAGGAAAGACTGTTAAACCAGATGTTTATATAGCTCTTGGAATCTCTGGAGCTACTCAACATCAAGTAGGTATGAAAGATTCAAAATATATAATCGCGGTGAATAAAGACGAAGAAGCACCTATTTTTCAAATTGCTGATTTAGGATTGGTTGCAGATACTTTGTCAATAGTTCCAAAAATCACTGAAAATTTATAAATTTATTTAAAATTTAAAGTCAAAAGGCAAAACTTCTTCAAATTTATATTTTTTAATTTCATCATTATGGACAACAATAACATTTTCAGTATTGAACTCTGACATCCGTTGTCTTGATATTCCACATGGAAATATAGCGGTATCATTTTCAGCATCGATGCACGCGACAGCTATAGTATCGATTTTAGTTTCTCCTTCTGAAATAGCCTTAAATATAGCAACATCTTCACCGCAAACTGTTGCTGGATAAGAAGCATTTTCAATATTACAGCCTGTGTAAATATTGCCAGAATCTGTTATCAACGCAGCGCCAACTCTAAAATTAGAGTATGGAGCATATGCCTTTTTTGCAGTTTCTCTTGCCAGTTCTGCTAATTTTTTATCTTGAGAATCCATTACTCTCCTTTTGAAATCAAGGATTCAAAATCTTTTTTAGTTTTTGTAAATACTCTTGAACCAGAACCAGGTTGCATAGTAACTCCATACAGAACATCACCTGCTTGCATTGTTTGTTGTTGGTGAGTAACGATTATAAATTGAGCATCATTTTTAACAAATTCCAACAAATTTAACATTCTATGAAGATTGGCATCATCGAGAGCTGCCTCAACTTCATCTAAAATATAAAAAGGACTTGGAAAAGATTTAAAAACAGAAAATAAAAATGCAATTGCAGCAAGTGATCTCTCGCCACCTGAAAGTAAACTTAATTTTTTAACTTTTTTTCCTCTTGGTTGGACGTTTATTTCAATCCCAGACTCTAATAAATTATCTGAGTTAGTAAGACTCAATGAACCTTTACCTCCAGGAAAAAGTTTTTCAAATACTTCTTCAAAATTTACTGAAATTGTATTAAATGAATTCTCAATTCTAAATTTGATTTCTTCTTCAATTTCTCCGATATACTTTAAAAGCTCTTTTTTTGTTAAGTTTAATTCTTCGACATTAGATGAAATGTTTTCATATCTTTCATTAAGTGACTCAAAATCTTCAGAAGCTAAATAGTTAACTGTTCCTAGAGAATCCAAATCTTTTTCAGTTTTATTTATTGAATTTTCTAACTCATTTATTGATAGATTATTAACATCAAATGCATTGATTTCCTCAATATTTAAACCACTTATGTTTGTAAGATTTGAGTAAAACAGTGCTCTTTGAGACATGTATTCGGACTCTTTCACCATTAAATTACTTTTTTTATCTTTATAAGTAAATAAATTTTTAGATATATTTTCTAAAGTGTCCTCAATTTTATTAATCTCAAGATCATTATCACTGTAGTCATTTTCTAGTTTCTTACTTCTTAGGGATAACTCTTCAGAAAGTTGAGATAAAATTTTGTATGCTTCTGAAGCTTTTCGATTTATGTTCTTGTAATTTTTAATAGCATTGGTATTGTTTTGATTTGATAATTCAGTAATTTTATCTGAAATATTTTCATTTTCGTTTGTAAGAAATTTAATTTTTTCTGTAGAAGATATAAGCTCTTCATTCATGAAAGAAGTTTCATCTTCTAATATGGCTTTCTCATTGGTCAAAACTTCTTCTTTCTCTTCAAGAGTTTTCTTGAACGAATTACCAGAATTATATTCTTTAATCAAAGACAATTTTTCTTCTAAGCTACTTTCAAGATTATTTTTATTGATTAAAGCTTCTGAGTAAACATTATCTAAATAACTAACTTCTCTTTTAATTACTTTTTCAGTGTTTATTTTTACTTTATTAAAAGATCTGGATGACAAATTTTTTCTTTGTAAATATTTATCATGCTTAATAAGATATTTATTAATCGTTTTATCGTCTTTTTTCCAAGTATTTATGTTTTCAGAGTATTTATTAAGATATTCAGATTTAGACTCTAAATCCAACTTCAAATTATTAATCTCGCTTCTTAACAAAGCTTCATTAATCTCTAAACTTGCAGACTGTTTACTTTTGAGATCATCAATTTCAATCATTAAGTTTTTAATTTTTTTTGAATTAATTTTAATAATTTGTTTTTTATCAATAACAGATTTTGATAGTTGAGAGATTTTATTGTTATTGTCAAATATTTGATTTTTATATCTTTTTAATTCACTATTACTTTGTTCGTTGATTCTTTCTAGAGAAAGTTGTCTTTCCGATGAAATTTGATAAATGGTTTTAAATTCTTCATTAAATTTAGTGACATCAGTAATTGCCTCAGTTAGAAAAGATTTTATGGATACATTTTCACCAAAGTCTTTTCGGAGCTTTGATTTGTCAGATTTATATTCTTCAAGTTTTTTTTCAAACTCAGTAATAAAATTATTGACCTCATCTAATTGAGATCTGATATCTTCATATTTTTTATTAAAATTTTTATATTGAAAAACATTTAATTTAGTTTTATTTTCCTTTAGAAGATCTGATAACTCTTTATGAAGTCTGGCTTGCTCAGCTTGCTTTCTTAATGGATCAATCTGTTTTTTAATTTCGCGCAATACATCTTTAGCTCTTTTTATTTCTTTCTCACCAGATTCAATTCTTCTCAAAGCTTTGTCTTTTTTTAACTTAAAAGGAAGAATTCCTGATGCCTCTTCAATAGTAATTCTATGATCTTCAGGTTTAGCATTTAAAATTTCAGCAATTTGACCTTGTGAAATGATAATATGTTGCTGTTTTCCAATTCCAACATCATTCAAGAATTCTTGAATGTCTAATAATCTACAATTAAGTCCATTCATGAAATATTCAGATGTTCCATCTCTATAGAGCTTTCTTCCAATAGAAACTTCATCAGAATTAATTTCATCTTTATCGTCAAGATTAAAAACTAGAAAAACTTCAGCAAATCCTTTCTCGGTGAGTTTTTCAGTGCCTGCAAAAATTACATCTTCCATTTTATTAGTACGAAGAGATCCTGGGCTTTGATTTCCAAGCACCCAAGAAATTGCATCAACGATATTCGATTTCCCAGAACCATTTGGTCCAACAATTACATTGGTGTTTTCTGAAAGATTAATAGTAGTTTTTTCAGCAAATGACTTAAAGCCATGTGCAACTATAGATTTTAAGTGCATATATTTAACCCTGTTGTTAACTATAAGAATAGTAAATTTTTGGGATTTTGTTTAAATTTTGAAAAAGATTTATTAACTCATTTTTGAAAATGCATCTTTTGCAGCCATTTGTTCCGCGTTTTTCTTTGATTTTCCAATGCCTTTTCCAATAATTTTATTTTCAAGAATAACTTGAGCATTAAATTGTTTATTGTGATCAGGACCTTCAGATTTAGCTGTATAAGTGACTTTTTGACCTTTTTTTGCGTAGTATTCTTGTAATCTTGTCTTGTAATCTTTTTGTCCAGGATTCTTGGAAAGTTTATCAATTAATGGATATATAAACTTAGAAATAAATTTATTTACTTCTTCTAACCCTCCATCAAAATATATAGCGGCAATAAGTGCTTCGACAGCATCTTCTAAAATTGAGCTTTTATCTCTTCCCCCAGTGCTTTCTTCTGGTTTGCTCATAAATAAAAACTTTCCAATATCAATTTCCTTAGCTAAATTGACTAAAGAATTTTGATCAACTGCTCCGGATCTTATCTTTGTTAAACTACCTTCATCCAAATTTGGATAATTATCGAATAGAAAAAGTGATAAATCGTAATCAAGAATAGTATCTCCAATAAATTCATACCTTTGATTAGTGGGGCTTGTCGGCTCTTCGTCAATGAATGACTTATGTGTTAAAGCAATCTTTAAATGTTCTATATCTTTAAATGAATAACCTATGTTTTTTTCAAAATTTTTTAAATCTTTATTGCTCATAGCTCATTTGAAACGTCAGAAAAATTGCTAATAAATTTTTTTTCAATTGCTTTATTTGTGAATATTAATGCATTTTTTATAGCTTCAGCGTTTGAAGAACCATGACCAATAATTACTAAACCATTTACACCAAGTAAATAAGATCCATTTGTCGAGTTTGGATTTAATAATTTTTTGACTGGAGATAGTGCATTCTTTACAGGTTTTAAAAGAGGTTTGAATAAATTCTTTTTTAAAGATTCTGCTATTAGATTCATTTGGAGCTTAGCTACACCTTGAAGAGTTTTAAGAACAATATTTCCTGTAAAACCATCCGTTACATATACATCAACTTTTGAATTAGCAAAATCTTTTCCTTCAACATTTCCTACAAAATTTAGATCAGAAGTATTTAATAATTTATATGTCGATTTTTCTAGATCTCTTCCCTTAGTACTTTCTTCACCGTTATTGATTAATCCAATTTTAGGGTTTTTAATATCAAATAATAATTCTGCAAGCTTTGAACCCATGACTGCAAATTGATATAAAATTTTAGGTTTTACTTCTAGATTGGCCCCAGAATCGACAAGTATGACTTCCTTTTCGCTGCTTGGTATAACTGAAGCTATTGTCGGCCTTATAACACCTTTGATCTTACCCAGAACTGAAATTGATCCAATTAGAGTTGCTCCAGTCGAGCCTGCTGAAAAAACAGCATCAGCCTTTTTTTCTTTTAGCAAAGTTAACGCGCCTAAAATTGATGAATTTTTATGTGTTCTTATTGCTTTTGCAGGATCTTCATCCATCGATATGACTTGTGGATAATCAACAATAGGGATTTTTTCATCACCCAAATAACTTAATATAAGATTTTTATCACCAGAAAGGATAACATCAATACCTTCTTGCTTTGCTAGGATTGCACCTTTCACAACTTCTTCTGGAGCGGAGTCTCCACCCATTGCATCAACAGCAATAGTACTCATAATAAATTAATTAACTTCTGGTTCTTTAACTTGTCTACCGTTGTAAGTGCCATCAACTGGATTTACTCGATGTGATTGTTTTGCTACACCTGTTTCAGGATCAATTATAAAATGAGGCTTTGAAACCTTATGCTGGGCTTTTCGCCTTCTTGTCCTTGACTTGGACATTTTTTTCTTTGGTACTGCCATTAAAATTTCCTTTCAACTTACAAATCTAGCTCAGTTAGAGAAGAAAATGGACTTTCTTTTAGATTTTTTTTTGGATGCTTGCAAATTGCTAAATTTTGATTTTTACCACATTCAGTGCAAAGGCCTTTGCATTCACTTTTACAAATATATTGTAATTTCATTTCGTTTAAGATTAATTCTGAAATAATTGGTGAAATTTCAATTTCATCCGAACCAAAATCAATATCATAATCATTAGATTGATTTTTATTAAAATCAACTGTTAAATTTCTATCCTTATTGACTAAATTTAGATCAAGACATCTTGAACACTCAGATTCAAAAGTAAAACCAAGTTCTAAATCAATTTCTAATTTTTCATACACGTTTCTCATTTGAATTTTCAAATTAATTGGAATATCTTTTGTTGTTTTGTTTCCCGCATACTTAACATCTATATGTCCACTGGATTCAAATGACATTTCACTTTTTGAATTAAATAATCTACTTATGTCATATTTAGTTTGAATAAAAGACATTGTTACTCTGGTTCAGTAATTTTTCTTGGTTGCCTTAGGTTTGTTTTTTCTCTTTCGACAATATCTGATAACTCGTCAATTTTTGACTTTATTTCTTCTAACTTGTTATCAAGCTTATCTTCAACACTAGCTCTACTTAAAATTGCTTCTTGTTCTGCTTGTTTTACTAACGCATTTGCTTCAACAACAGCCTCTTGAAGAACAAAAGACTCCGATATTAATCTTGATGACTCTTTGTCAGCATTTGAAAGTATTTCTTCGGCTTCTTCCTTTGCTTTTTTCAAATATAATTCTTGTTCACGAACAATAAATCTGGCAGTCCGAAGCTCTACAGGCATTAAGTCAATTAAATTTTCTACTAACTTTAAGATATCTTTTTTATTTGATCTATTGTTTAAAAAAGAATTGGAAGATAAATTTTCTTTTAACAATTCTAATTGGTCAATATATTCTAACTTCATTTCACCGCTTAAAACTTTATCAATTGAAGAACTTTCTTCAGCCATTATTTAATCTCTCCACAACCACAGATGGAACTAATGCACTTACATCTCCTCCGTAAGAGTATATTTCTTTTACCATTGAGCTTGAAACATAACCGTATTCTGGAGATGCTGGTATAAAAATTGTCTCAAAATCAGCAAGGTTAAAATTCATTTGAGCCATCTGAAATTCATAATCAAAATCGGTCATAGCTCTTAATCCTTTTACGATTGCATTAATTTTCATTTTTTTAGCAAAATCAACTAGCAAGCCCTCGAAACTCTCAATATTTACATTTGATATATCGACCAAAATTTCGGATAACATTTTTTTTCTCTCGGCAACTTCAAACATTGGATCTTTTTGTGGGTTAACTACAACTCCTACAAAAACTTCATCAAAAACGTTTGAAGCTCTTTTGATTACTTCTATGTGTCCATTAGTTGGTGGATCAAATGATCCTGGAATTAAAACTTTCATTTTTTCAATATTGTTATTCTGCTTTGGCCATAATTTTTTTCTCTATATAATTCTAGCCCGTTTGGATAAACAAATTGGTCAGAACTTTTATGTCTGTGAATGACAAGTTTTGAATTTTTATTCATTAAATTTTGAATAATATTTAATTCATTATCAATTTCAGTTTTAGAAGTTGAAAATGGAGGATCATAAAAAATGATATCAAATTGTTCATTTGATTGACTTATGTAATTGATTACTTTTGTCACTAAAACTGTAAAGTTAACTTCCATTTTAGATAAGTTTTTTTCTATGATCTTTGAACATTTAGTTGATAATTCTATAAAAGTTACAAAATCTGCACCCCTGCTTAATGATTCAATTCCTAATGAACCTGATCCTGCATATAGATCTAAAACAGTTGAATTATTGAAATCATTCTGAAGAATGTTAAATATTCCTTCTCTTGCTTTACTCATCATTGGCCTTGTTGACGAATCATTGATTGTATTGATTAAGGAGCCTTTGAACTTACCTGATATTATTCTCATGTGGAGTCTTCAACTTTTCCAAAATTTGGAAACAACATTTTTGCTTCAGTAAATAATTCATTTTTTAAATCATCACCTTGGATATCAAAAAAGTAATTTTTCGATTTTTCTAGAATTTCATAATCTGTTCTCAAGTTTGCTATTTTCAGATCAGAGAGACCAGATTGTGTTGTACCCGTCACTTTACCTTCTCCTCTAATTTGTAAATCTATCTCTGACAATTTAAAACCGTCATCATTTTCTTCAATAGCTTTTAATCTAGATTGACCATCATTTGTTATTTTTGAAAAGCTTTTTCCTTCTGTGATATGAAAGATACATTCCGATTGTTTCTCACCTCTTCCAACCCTACCTCTCAGTTGGTGTAGCTGGTTTAAGCCAAACCTTTCTGCACTTTCAATAATCATTAAAGTTGCATTTGTTATATCAATACCTACTTCAATAACAACAGTTGACACAAGAATGTCTATTTCTCCATTTTGCATTTGCAACATTTTAAGCTCTTTCTCCTCCGGTTTCATTTTTCCGTGTAGTAAATCAACTTTGTAGTCTTTAAATTCTGACCTATAAAGTTGGAATACGTTCTCTGCAGCTTTAATATCGCTGTTTTCGCTTTCTTCAATATAAGGACATACAACAAAAATCTGAGAATCATTTTTTAGGTGTTCATAAGCTGCTTCATATACCTCTTTATTGTCTCTTTTTCCCCCAGATAATACTCTTGATTTAATCTTCTTTCTTCCAGGTGGAAGTTCATCAATTACAGATAATTCAAGATCTCCATATATAGCCAAAGCTGTTGTTCTTGGAATTGGTGTTGCGGTCATAACTAGTTGGTGCGGAGTAAAGTCATCATTATCAACTAATTTTTTTCTTTGTTCAACACCAAACCGTTGCTGTTCATCAATGATAGCTAATCCTAGGTTATTGAAATTTACTTTATCTTGGATAAGAGCATGAGTTCCAATTATCAATACAGGATCTCCCCTATCAATAATTTCATAAATATCTTCTCTATCTTTTACCGAGGAAGTTAAAAGGTGAATGTCTACATCAAAATATTCAAGATACTTTTTAAAAGAGGTCAAGTGTTGTTCAGCTAATACCTCAGTAGGTGCCATTAATGCCGCTTGTTTATTGTTTTTTATAGTTGCAGTAACTGCTGCTGCAGCGACTATTGTTTTTCCTGAACCAACATCCCCTTGTAATAATCTCTTCATAGGAGAAGCTTTTTTTATATCGTTATATATTTCCTCTATACATTTTTTTTGAGATGAGGTTAGCTTAAATGGTATTTGTTTTTGAAATAAATCAATGAATAAGTCATCTATATTCAAGTCAAAAGCTTTTTTTTCGGACTGATAGATTGTCTTTGAATGATTAAATAAGCTCTGCAAATATAAAAACTCGTCAAAAGCTAATCTTTTTTTTGCTTTTTTGTACTCATCAAAACTTTCTGGAAAATGAACTTTTTGATAACTATCTATCCTGGAATAAATTGAATATTCGTTTAAAGATTTTTCATCAACTATGTCTTTAATTTCAGGAATTCTTTTTAGAGCTTGCTTAATACCCTCTCTTAAAATTTTATTAGGAACTCCATCTATTTTTGGATAGAAGGAAATAAAAGATCCCGTTTCTGATAATTCTTGTTCAGATGAGAAAGACTCGATGGCGGGGTTTTTAAACTCTACGGTTCCTGTTTTTTTTACATCAGGAATTCCAGCTATTGCCACAATATCGTCTTTTTTATATCGACTTGCTATATATTGAGGTCCAAACCATTTAGCTCTTGCAAGTCCAGTGTCATCATTAATTGTTAAAGTCGTAATCCTTAGTCTTGTTTTAGTTGTAAAAACAGAAACATCAGTAATTTTTCCAAAAATTGTGATTTCTTTATCATAGTCTGGCAATATATCAGAAAGATTCATAATTTGAGATCTGTCATAATGTTTTTTTGGAAATAATCTAATTAGATCGGTTACAGACTTGATTCCGGATTTATGCAAAGACTTAACCCTTTTTTCACCAAACCCTTTTAATTCAGATATAGGTATTTCATTTAAATAATGTAAACTTCTGTCGACCACAATAAAAACAATACCTAAAAAGTTTTAAAATCAAAGTACCTAATAATTATTAGACAAGTTATAGTTATACTTGTATTTTAGAGGAAAAACAATGTCAAATAGATGTCAAGTAACTGGAAGAGAACCTAGATCGGGTAAACATGTTTCATTTTCTCACAAAAGAAACCCACGATGGTTTAGGCCAAATATTCAAACAAAAAAATACTGGTTGGCAAGTGAGAACCGTTGGATCAAACTTAAAGTAAGCACAAGAGGAAATAAAATTATTGACAAACGCGGGATTGAATCTGTTGTTAATGAAATAAGACTTAGGGGCGAAAAAGTTTAATGGCTCAAGGTGTCGTAAAAACATACGATCCTAATTCTGGAAATGGAATCGTAGTTATTGATAGTGATAAAACAGAAGTCTATATAAAAGCTGGCTCCCTTAAAGGATCAATATTTAGAACCTTAAGACAAGGTCAAAGAATTAATTTTGATATAAACGAAGAAGAAAATTTAAAAGTTATTACTAATGTCAAAATTGGTCAAGGTGGCTATTAAAAAAGTTAATGGCTGAAATAAATTTAAATCTTGATAATCAAAATATAATTAATGATTACTTCGATGATCTAACTTGTGATGATTATAACGAATCAATTTTTAAGGGTGGGCAATCATTTGCTGATCAAGCACTAAATAATCTTGATATAAGTGGGTATGCAAAAAAAAGAAACAATGTATACCCCTCAGAAAAAAGAGGATCATCATACTTATCACCATATATAAGACATGGTTTATTGAGTTTAAAAGAAGTATGGAGCCATGTTGAAAAATTTAAATACGAAGACAAAAGTAAATTTAGAGATGAACTTTTATGGCAAGAGTTTTCAAGGCATTTATACGCAATAATAGGTAAAAAAAATCGTGAATTTTTAAATTTTGATATAAAAAATGATCCAAATGAAGTAGTTGATACAAAAAAAATGAATTGTATTGGAACAATAGAAAATGAACTTGAATCAACTGGATATATGGTTAATCAAACAAGAATGTGGTATTCATCTCACCAGATGTTTAGATCAAATAAAAATTGGCTAGAAAGTGAAAATTATATGTATAAACACTTAATTGATGGGTCACGATTTGGCAATAGGCTAGGATGGCATTGGGTTATGGGGTCGCAAACTGGAAAAATTTATGGTTTTTCAAAATTCCAGGTACAAAAAAGAGCACCAAAATTGTGTAATGAATGTGAATTAATGAACAATTGTCCAATAGAAAATTGGCCAGAAGTTTTAAGTATTACTAACAAGGAATTGAATATAGACTTAAATTTAGAAAAAAACTTTGGTCCTCAATCGATACAAACTTCAAAAGATCAACCGGATTTTGTATGGATTAATGGTGAATCATTGGGAGATGATGACCCAGCACTGGCCGAATTACCAGACCTACCAGTAATATTTGTTTTTGATGCCACCCTTCTAAAAAGTTTAAATCTATCAACAAAGAGAATTATTTTTTTAATAGATATATTGAAAGAAATTAGTCAAAAAAGATCAATCAAAGTGTATTTGGACGAACCAGTAAATATTCTAAGTGATAAAAAATTTGCGTCTACATTTGCTCCTGTTCCAAAATACAAAAGAATAACTAAAATAGTAAAACCAACAATGGAATTTCCAGCAAAGAGACTCGTTGAACCAATTAATGTTTATCCAAGAAGTTTTTCTTCGTGGAGAAAAAAAGCAAAAATTATATCATGAGAAGGAAAATTATTTTTTTTGTGCTCTTCATACACAATTACACATACATTTATTCGAAAGGACGATTAGGAAAGACAATATCAGATAGGCCATGTTTAATACTTGAAACTATAGGTGGTAAAACTGGGAAATTAAGAAAAAACGTATTAGTTTTTCTGAAAGAAAATAACTCCATCTGTGTTGTGGCTTCAAAAGGAGGTAATCCTAAAAATCCAGGTTGGTATCATAACTTAAAAAATAATCCTAATGCAAAAATACAAATTGGAAGAGATAGGTTCAATGTCTTTGCAAAGGAAATTTATGATGTTGAAAGAAATGAATGGTGGAGGAAAATGGATTATATGAATAATGGAATTTACGAACAGTATCAAAATAGAACAAGTAGATCCATTCCAGTATTGTTATTAGAAATAACTTAGTCACAAATTGCGCCTAAGTCAGTTTTGTAATTTATTTAAGATATATTCAAGGATTAAAGGGTTTTAAAAAGAGTTTTAATTTCCTCAGGATTCAATTTGTCTACAACTAAATCTGCTTCTGATAGTTGGTCATGAGTGAACATTCCTCTATCAATTGCAATAACAAAATTACCTGAATCTTTTCCAGACTGTATACCGGTTGGACTGTCTTCAATAATTATATTTTTATCGGTTCCTAACGTTTCAATAGCTTTTTTGTATATTTCTCCACTAGGTTTATTTTCAACTACCTCATTACCACCAATAACAAATTCGAAATAGTCTATAATTTTTGCATCACTTAATTTAAAATTAAGAACTTCCTTCGGTGAAGCAGATACACAAGCTTGTAGAATTTCACCATTAAATATCTGAATACAATTTAAAGCATCGTTGAATAATATTTTTTCTGAAAAATCAACTCTCATAATTTTATGAAGTTCATCCATCGTTGACTCAAAGGTATCAAGGTCTACTAAATTCGAAAATTGTTGGTGTACAAGCCTGTCGTCAACACCAACAAACTTATCAAAATCCTCAATAGGTAAATCCAGTCCTTTTGAGAGTAAGAAATCTTTCCAAGCATATGCATATGATTTTTCGGTATCCATAATTGTTCCATCACAGTCCCAAAAGATGCCGAACATTTATTAACCTAGTTTTGAATCAATGTCTTTTGCGCTTTTTAATGCAATTCCATCTGATCCAGTAATTGACCAACTATTTGAGATATTAGATAATGCTTCGTCGATCATATTATCTAAAAGTTCAAATTTCGAATTATTTAAATTTTTCCATAGGTAAAGTGCATGGCTTCCTGGAATGGTATTAATTTCGTTCACATACAAATCATTTTCATGGAGTAAAAAGTCATATCTATAAATTCCACGAGTAGGAATTAAACTATTAATTTTTTTCACTAAATTAATAAGTTGTGCTTCTAAATCTTTGTTTAATTCTGCTGGTAGTTCTCTTTTAGAACCTTCAAGACCTCCGTTTTCAAGATATTTGTCAGAATATGAAAATAATGTTTCATTTTTTATTGGTTTTTCAATCTCAGATACATCAAAAGTTGGAAAATTTCTAACCCCAATTAAAAGATCAATTGAATTTTCCAGATATTTTTCAATTACTGCTCCTTGTGAATATAAATCAGAATTTTTGACCAATTTTTTAGCTGTACCAATATCATTTATAACTTCAACACCAATCGATGATCCCCCAAATCTTGGCTTAAGTATATGATCTTCATTAAATTCATTTTCCTCAATGTTTAATAGTTTTTTTTCAATTACTGGTAAATTATTTTCCTTCATTAAAGAATAAAATGCATACTTATCCATACAAATTTGGGCAGATATTTGGTCTGGACCAGTATATTTTATGTTAAATATATTTAATAAAGACTGGAGTGATCCATCTTCACCAGGCCCTCCATGACAAGCGTTTACAACAACATCAAGTTCAATCTTTTTTCTTTTTTGATAGAATCCTGGATTTTCATTAAATTTCAATTCAAGATTTTTTTTAAATATCTCTTTATTTTCTAAAAAATCAACAGATTCGTTTAGATTATCTACTAGATACCATTTGTTATCTTTTGACCAATAAATTGAAGAAACTTCATATTTTTTTGAAAGTATCCTAACGCTTTGAAGCCCGGTAAGTATAGATATATCATGCTCTGGAGAAGGTCCTCCAAAAATAACTCCAATTTTTTTACTCATAGATATTAAGGATAGTGGTCAGGAAGATCATTCTCATACAAAACTATATCTTCTGGTTTCACTATTGAATTCAAATAACTGACTGCTTCATCTCTGTTTGTAAATATTTGATACCTTGTATTATTTTCTTGGAATCCAGTTTTTAATGCATTTTTATTTGTATTACCGATTATTAATGCCTCATCAACTACTTGACTTGCCTCACTAGCAAATGCATAGTTGATAGCGAATTGATCACTACCTAACTCAACCATCCCTGGAGTAACTAAAAATCTAAGGGATTCTTCATTCCCTAGTTGTCCCAAAGTTTCAAGACTAAATTCTACTCCCATAGGATTTGAATTAAATGAGTTGTCTATGATTGTATGTCCAAGGTCGCTTTCAAGAATATTTTGACGATGCTTAGATTTATCTAAAGTATCTAAATTATTTATGTACTCACGTATATCCAAGTCCAAAGCTAACATAACGCCAATTGATAATGAGATTGAAAGCTGTAGTAATTTTGGTCCATTAATTGATCCTAGAAGATTATTCGCAACATAAATATCGTGCTTACCATCTTCATATTCAACACACACAGTAGCTTCTCTGCTTGTAGTCGAACAGTCGTAAACATTTTTTTGATTTGTCCATAATCTTGCTTCAGTTAATAACATTTCATCATCACCATTTATAACAACAGAACCTGCAAGTTCAACAATTTCTGATTTAGCATCTAAAATATTTTCTAAAGATTTCATTCTTTCAAGGTGTACAGGTGCAATACCAGTAATGACTGATATATGAGGCCTTACCCAAGAACAGATCTCTCTAATTTCTCCATTTGAATATGTTCCCATTTCAATAATTGCAAGCTCCTGGTCATCTTGAAAATTTTCATTAATTGATTTAGCAATTCCAAGCCGATTGTTGTAACTTTCTGGGGTAGCAAATACATTATTTGATAAACCTAGTATCTGAGCAAGAACATTTTTTGTTGTCGTTTTTGAATAAGATCCTGTTATTCCAATGACCGGTATTTGTGCAGAGTTTAATTTTTTTGAAGCATCATTAACAAAATGTCTTGATCTATTCTTTTCGTAATTAAATAAAAGTCTTAAAGATTGATCATATATGAAATATGAAAACATATTTGCGGCTAATGCTAGTAAGTAACCGTAACCCAAAGTAAAAGAGGCAAGCGAGATTGAGATAACTAAAAAGAAATAAAGATAAGTAGCTCTTTTAAGTCTTTCAGTTTTCTCTACTTTGCTAGTACGCGGCTTAAATGATAAACCAATAGGAGTAATTAAGTTAATAGCGCTAATTAATATTGGTACATAAATTAAAAAGAGGGACACTACGCAAAGTATTAAGGTAGTAAAAAAGATAAATCTATTTAATCCTCGTGACCTTACCCAACGAAAATAAAATTTGGAGACATAACTAGGTATATAGTGTTCTCTTTGAGCAATCCTCTCCCACCTCACAGAATTAATGCAAGTTGCAATGGTTATAAGGGCTAACGTGAATACATAAACTAAATTCATCTTTTTATTATCTCAATTATTTTTTCTTTTGAGGAATTTAAACAAAAATGATTTTCTTTAGGAAGGATTGTTAAATCAGAATCGGGAATCAGACTATCAGCCATTTTTCCATTTTCAAGTGGGGCAACCAAGTCATGCTCTCCATACACAAGTTGTACATTTGTATTTATTTTTGGAAGAATCTCAGACATATTATGATTCACAGCCTTAACTAGAGTATCTCTCAAATCCTTATTGGCATTTTTATAATCGTCAGAGCCATAATTTTTTTTAATCTTTTCCATTCTTTGATCACTAATAATGTTTAATTTATTCAAAAATTTAAATAAATTAAACAATGAAAAAGGGTTTGATTGAAGAGGAGACCTTATAAGTGGAGATCCAATTACAACTATTTTTTTATAATTTTTTAATTGAGATAAATGTACTGCGATCACACCACCAAATGAGTGACCAACAATTACTTCTACAGAATCTGGAATTAATTCAACTAAATATTCTGCATAAAACTCAGGAGATCCGCTTAGCTCAAATGGAACAGATTTTCCAAATCCTGGAATGTCAATAGCAATACACTCAAATTCTTTTGAAATATTTTTCCAGTCATTACTTTCTCCGCCCCAACCGTGTAGAAAACAAATGTTTGGATTCTCTGAATTAACTTGAGCATAAGTTAAATCATCAGAAAGAACTTTAGCAATCATTAGTTTAAGTATTCTCCAATTGTATTTATTGTTCTAATTTCAAGACCCATGAGATACAGCAAAGCAATACCCCAATAAAGATAATACTTCTCATTCATTTGTAATCTGTAGACATACAAAAATGTCAGTGTGAAAAGTACTACAACCGCATAAAATAAATAAAAAGAACCAATATTCTCATTCAATGTATATGTATAAGAAACAAGCAACGATTGAATTATTAATGAACTTACTGAAATAAAAATTAAAATATTTCCTATTTTTTTGCTTTGGTAGTTTGTTAAGAAATTCATTGACAACATAACTATCCCACTTGTTCCACAAATTGTAGCACTTAACGTTCCTATAAAATTTAAGGTGCTTGTATCCATTAAATCATTTTAATAGGTATTAAATTGAGTATTTATCCTATTTCAGTTACAGTAAAATCTATGTCTGGACAAAACATGACAACAATCAAAAGAAATGTCCCTGCTGCATGGTATCCAACTATGGATTCCTTCATAGCAAAAGGAAAAAATGCTGAAATATGGGACAAAAATAAAAATCGTTATCTAGATTTTGTTGGAGGATACGCTGTTTTAAATACCGGACATTTAAATCCACGAGTTGTTCAAAGAGTAAAAAAGCAATTAAACGATTATTCTCATTCTTGTTTTGCTTTTGCGCCTCACGAAAATGCTGTTGAGTTGTGTGAAGAAATTAATAAAAGATATCCAATTAAAAAGAAAACTAAAACTTTTCTTGTGAATAGTGGTGCTGAGGCGGTTGAAAATGCAATCAAGATCGCTAGATATGCAACTGGTAAAGAAAAGATAATTGCATTTAAAGGAGGTTTTCATGGAAGAACTTATCTTGCTATGGGGCTAACAGGTAAGGAAAAACCATACAAAGAAGGTTTTGGTCCATTTCCTAAATTTATAACACATGTTGATTATCCGTATCATTACAGAGACATATCGGACCAAAAAGTACTTAAGCAAATTGAAAATACCTTATTAAAAAAAATCGATCCAGAAAATGTTGCAGCTATTGTTATTGAAATCCAACTTGGCGAAGGTGGCTATATTCCTGCAACTGAAAATTTTCTAAAACAGCTCAAAAAGCTTGCAAAACAACATAATATTTTATTAATTTTTGATGAAGTTCAAACAGGGTTTGGGCGAACTGGAGAAATGTTTGGTGCAGACAAAATCAATGTTGAACCGGATATGGTCACACTAGCAAAAGGTATTGGTGGAGGATTCCCACTTGCTGCAGTCGTTGGCAAAGCTGAAATAATGGATTCAGTTCATGATGCTGGGATAGGTAGTACATTTGGAGCGTCCCCTATTTCTTGTGCAGCTGCTCTAGGTGTTCTAGATGTATTTGATAAAGATAGTCTTCTAGAAAAAGTGAATAAGCAAACAAAAATTATGGATAAATCTTTAGGAAACATAAAAGACAATTTTGATTTTGTTGGAGATGTAAGAGGTTATGGAATTATGAAAGGTGTTGAGATTGTAGAAAGTAAAGATAATAAAATACCTTCTAAGGATTTAGCTATGAGAATAATCAATAACTCAAAAAAGAATGGATTACTTTTAGTAAATTGTGGCAAAGAAGGAAATGTTATAAGATTTATGGGACCACTAACTACACCTCTTGTACAAATCAGAGAGGCTATGGAGATGTTTAATCAGGCGTTGGAGAAAGTTTAATCGCTTTCTTGGTGAGTTAGTTCGTGTAATTTATTTAAGGTATCAGAATCTTTAGCAGCTTTAGCCGGTGCTTTCATTAACCATGCTGATACCAAATCCAAAGATTCCAAGTCACCAGAATCTTTAAAAAATTTCATATATCTAACTGCATCAATGACAACACCAGCACTGTTTGGGGAATCCCAGACTTCAAGTTGTACTTCAATGTTCAAGGGAACACCACCAAAAGATTCTCCTTCTAAGCGTATAAACGCTTTTTTTCTATCCTCGAGCCATTCGACATAGTCTGATGGTCCAATTCTTACATTCTTTGGCTCCATCCCTTTTCCTTTATTTGCAACTGACGTCACTGATGATGTTTTACTTGTTCTTTTTGTTTCAAGTCGATCTTCCTCAAGCATATTTAGGAAATCCATATTTCCACCAACATTAAGTTGATAAGATCTTTTTAAATCCACTCCTCTATCAGAAAATAATTGGGCAAGAACTCTATGAACTATGGTTGCTCCAACTTGGCTCTTTATATCATCACCTATGAGAGGTACATTATTATCCTTGAATTTTTTGTACCATGATTTATCTCTTGCAATAAAAACAGGTATACAGTTAATAAAACCAACTTTTGCTTCTATTGCACAATCCGCGTAGAACTTAACTGCTTCATCTGAACCAACTGGAAGTAAGTTTACAAGAATCTCTGCACCTGATTCTTGTAATTCTTTAACAACATCTTCAGAGTCTTCAGTGGGATCAATTATATCTTCTACAAATTTACCAATACCATCTAAAACTTTACCTGGCTTGACTTCAACTCCAAGGTTTGGAACATCTGAAAATTTAGTTGTATTGTTTGGTGATTCAAATATTGCTTCTGAGAGATCTTTCCCAACTTTCGTTTTATTAATATCGAATGCACTTACAACCTGGATATCCGAAACATTGTATCCTCCAATAACATCAGATATAAGCCCTGCTTCTTTTGAATTATCATTATAAAACTCAAGACCCTGTACCAATGAGCTTGCACAATTACCTATGCCTAAAATTGCTATTTTTATTTTCTTATCGGTCATTTGATAACTTTAACTGATATGAGTTTTAACAAAAATGAATACTTTCAATTAGTTACTAAAAATGTAGTTATACCAACTTGCTGAATTGTATAAAATAGCAACAATAAAATAAAGAATGAATGACAATATTCCAACAATTTGTAAGATTTTTAAAAACTTTTCCACAGACAAAGATTACATGACAATAAAATAAACAATAAATAGTTATTATTTATATATGATTAAAAACTTATCTCCTTCAAGAGCTTCTCAGTTCAAAACTTGCCCTAGGCAATTTAAGTATGCAAATATTGACAAAATTAAAGAACCAACCAATGAGGTTCAAGCAAAGGGAACTACTGTACATGAAGCTCTTGAGAAGTTATTCGATCTTCCACAAGATGAGAGAAGTTTAGATAATCTGCATAATTTATTCAGGAAGGTGTGGACAGATGTTCGTAATAATGATGAGCATGTTCACTTATTTGATAATCAGGAAGAAGAGAGAGATTGGGGTATTGATGGATTGAAACTTTTATCAAATTATTTTACTTTGGAAGATCCTACAAATTTTGAACCCCTAGAAAGAGAGCGATGGGTTAGAGGTGCGATAAATGATTTAAATCTTCGTGGAATCTTGGATCGAATGGATAGAAATGAAAAAGGTGAACTTATTATTGTTGATTATAAATCTGGAAAAGCACCTATTCCAAAATATAAAGAACCTAGGTTTTTTGCTTTAAAACTATATGCTTTACTAATTAAAGATGAAATTGGTGAAACACCTGCAGAGTTAAAACTTATATACTTACAAAATTCAACAATACACTCTATGAAAGTTGATGATGAAATGTTAGAGAATGCAAGAATTGAAATTCTTGAAATATGGGAGAACATAAAAAAATCATTTGAAAATAATGACTTTCCAACAATTAAAAATACACTTTGTGATTGGTGCTACTACAAACCAATATGTCCAGAGTTTAATCCTGATTCTCCAAACACAGATGAATTAGAAGAGTGTAATAATACAATAAATGAAATAAATGAAACAATAGAAGCTGTAAATATGGTTGGTGGATTAGAAAACCTGCCTGAGAATAGTCCTCTTAAAAATACTGATTTAGAAGAAATAAATAAAAAATTGGATGAACTTGAAAACAAAAGAAATAGGATTGTAAAAGAGATTGGGGATTTTTTACGGAAATAATCCTCTAGTTAATTTTGCAGCTGCAACTTTTTTAATTCCTTTAATTAGGGCAGCAGTTCTTAAATCTACCTGATTTTTCTCAGAAATTATCCATATTTCTTCAAATGCAGAAGTCAATACATCAATCAAACGTTCGTGTAGTTCCTTTTCTTTCCATAAATAATTTTGTGTATTTTGTACCCATTCAAAATAACTTGCTGTAACGCCACCAGCATTTGCAAGAATGTCCGGAATAATCATTACATTATTTTCTTTAAGAATTTTATCAGCACTGAGTGTCGTCGGAGAATTTGCTCCTTCGACAATTACTTTTGCTTTTATGTTCCCAGCATTGTTAGATGTTATTACACCCCCAACTGCTGCAGGAATCAATATATCACAATCAAGTTCGAGAATATCATCATCTAGTTTGTCTGCTCCTTCAAATCCTCCTACAGATTTGTTCTTTGCAATATATTTAAATAGCTCAGGTATATTTATTCCATCTTTGTTGTAGATAGCGCCACCAAGATCATTTACAGCAATAACTTTGGCTCCTCTTTCATAGGAATCTAATGCCGCATATCTTCCAACATTTCCAAAACCCTGAATTACTATTGATGAGTTTTTATACTCTTTACCTTGTTTTTCTAATGCAGCATTAGCTATTGCAACAGCGCCTCTACCTGTAGCTTCTCTTCTTGTTATTGATCCACCCAATGATGCTGGTTTACCGGTTACAATACCCGGTTGTGGTGATCCTACAAAATTACTATATGTATCCATTATCCAAGCCATAGTTTGTTCATCAGTTCCTAGATCAGGACCTGGTATATCCTTATCAACACCTATGACAGGAAGCAATTCAGCAGTGTATCTCCTTGTGACTCTTTGTTTTTCGGTTCGAGATAAAGGGTTAGGATCAATAGCCACCCCTCCTTTTGCTCCTCCGTAAGGTAAGCCAACAATAGCGGACTTCCATGACATTAGAATTGCGAGAGCTGTGACTTCACCCAAGTTAACATCCGAATCGTACCTGATTCCACCTTTAGTTGGTCCCATTGATAAGACATGCTGTACCCGAAAACCAACAACTGTTTCTACTTCATCATATTCATCTCGTCTAAATGGGAATGTTACAGTTAAAGCTCTTTGGGGTAATTTCAATCTTTCTCTGATGTTTGAATCCAAATTAATGAATTCCGACACTTCGTCATATTGCTTGATGACTTCTTTATACATATTTGATTCAAATAAATCAGCATTAGTCATTTCATTGCTATATTATTGCGAAACTATCTATAGTTCTAGGTATTTAAAATTTTTTGTCACACCTGTTTTCTATTGTATGTTTATGAAAAAAAATAATTTAGAAGATATTCTTAAGTCAAGTGGATTAGAAGCTATTGTCATATGTAATCAACATTCAGACAATTGTGGATGTCACGAAGATTATAGAAAAGCTGCATAGTTTAGGAGAAAAATGAGTAATAATTTAGACGAGATATTGTCTTTAACGAAAGAAATATCTTTTCAAGATAGCAAAGATATAGACATTACTGTCACAGAATATGGTGAAAAATTATCAGAAACAGATGATATTGAATTTTTATGGGTTGCAAGAAATACTTCAACTACTGTAAAAAATGCTTCATCAAATATTAAAAATTTCAATGATCAAAATATAGCTAATAACATAAATCAAAATGGTCCAGTCAGACTTGGAGATGAAGTTTTTGTTTTTAATAAATCTTACAGCTGGAAGGTACACGATTTAAAAAAATTTATTCAATGGGTAGTTGAAAAGTCAAAAGATAACGACGACCTTGTTGATTCTCTATTAGCAATTATGGGACAAACATTTGTACCGAAGCTAAAAGGATTGGATGCATTTTCAAATTCAAGGGATATTAATCCAGAAATGATTCGAGACACTTTTCTCTATAAAGAGTGGAGAGAGAAATCAGAATTAAAGGCAATCAATACAAATAATACTTCTGCTCCAAAATGGGCAAAAGAATTAGGTCATAAAGAAAGGAAAAAATGAATCAATTATACGAACTATCTAGACAATTTCCAGATGAATGGATAAAGCCTGCTCCAAAAGGAAAATTTGGCAATTACATTCCTCACTCAGTAATAACACAAAGATTATTGGAAGTATGTGGACCATTCAATTGGGAAGTTGTGGAGCTTATCAGGCAAGAAAATAGTGGAAAAGTTGTAGGTTGTTTTGGTAAACTAACAACTCTCATCGATGGAAAATCTGTAACAATTACTTCAATTGGAGATGTAGAGCATGATCAAGGAAGCGATGGTATGAATGCTAAACATGCAGAATCTGATGCATTCAAAAGATGTGCTATGAAAGTTGGATTAGGTTTACATCTTTGGGCTGGTGAAGAATATTATCTAGATAAAAAACTTAGCGAGGCTGAGGGTAAAAAGAATATAAAATTACAGTCAGCTTAAGTAATCATATTTCCATTTTTAGATTGAATATACATCGTTAAAGGACCGTCATTGACGAGAGAAACTTCCATTAATTCCCCAAAAGAACCCTCCTTAACGTTTAAATAATTCGAAAATTCAGTTTTAACGTCTTCAATCATTTGTTCTGCTATTTCAGGATCTTCAGAATTAACAAAAGATGGCCTATTACCTTTAGAAATATCTCCATTTAATGTAAATTGACTCACAAGTAATATTTCACCAGAAACATCGATAATTGACTTGTTCATTTTTCCATCTTCATCTGCAAAAATTCTAAGTTTTAATATTTTTTTTGTTAATGTTTCAATATCCTCAAAAGTGTCTCCTTTTTCAATACCCCATAAAAGCAATAATCCGTGATCGATCTTTGATATGACATTTTTATCAACATTTACAGAAGCAGATGTAACTCTTTGTAAAACAACTTTCATAATATTCTATGATAATTATATGGGATTAGATAAAAAAACGATTGCAATGGCAAAAGAACCAAATTACGCCACTTTAACAACTCTTTTTAAAAGTGGTGCTCCTCAGACACATGTTATGTGGGTTGATACAGACGGTGAAAATATATTAATAAACACAGAAATTCACCGAAGAAAATATTTAAATGTAAAAGATGACCCAAGAGTGAATGTTATGATCTGGAAACATGATAATGAGTTTAAATTTGTTGAAATTAGGGGTGTCGTAGTTGGTGAAATCACAGGGGAAGACGCCTTAAAAAATATTAACGATTTATCTCATAAGTACTGGGATAAACCTTACCCATTTGAAATTCAATCTGAAAGAATAGTTTTAAAAATAAAAGCTGAAAGGGAATTCTTTTTTAATCTTAAAGATCAAGATTTTGAAGGTTTATCGTAATTGTAAAAGCCCTCTCCTGTTTTTACTCCTAATTTTCCATCTTTAACTTTTTCTTCTAGAAATTTTTTGGGTTTATCTTTTGGATTTTTTGTCTCATTGTAAATTTTAAGTTTTGAATAATAACTAATATCTAAGCCTGAGTAATCAGTTAGTTCAAAAGGTCCTAGTGGATGATTTAAACCTTTTTTAATAGCCAAGTCGATATCTTTGAAGTCAGCAATTCCTTCATCATATAGTTCGTAAGCCTCATCCACCAAAGCGCCTAACATTCTGTTAACAATAAAACCTGGTGTCTCTTTATTCAACGTTATAACTGTTCTTCCCATCAAATTGCTAAGCTCTTTTGTCCTATCAACTACTTCTTTTTTTGTAGATTCTGGAAATGAAATTTCAATAAGATCCATTCTCAACGGCGGGTAAAAGAAATGCATATTTAGAAATCTTTCTGGATATTTGCAATGTTGGGCAATTTCTGATGCAGCTATAAATGAACTATTTGTTGCGAGAACGACATCTTTATCAAGTATGTTAGAAATAGTTTCAAAGATATCTTTTTTTACATCAAATCTTTCAACAACAGCTTCAATTACAAATGTTTTATCTTTTACAACTGATTCGAGTGAGTCATAGACTTGAAGATTTTTATTAAAATTGTCTAAGCTTTCCTTCTGAATTAAGTCCTTTGAAACTAAGTTTTCTATATTTTGTTTTGTAAAAATTAATTTGTTATCTAAATATTCTTTATTGTTATCAAAAATACTAGTTTCATGACCAGACATTGCCGATAAAGCAGCAATCTGACTTCCCATTTGTCCACCACCGATAACAGCAACTTTTTCCATAATTACCTATGTTTATTAATTTCTCTTCTCGCAATTGATCTCAAATGAACTTCATCAGGTCCATCTGCAATTCTTAATACACGTGCTCCTGCAGACATTCTTGCCAAAGGAGTGTCTTGGGATAATCCCATTGCACCATGTGTCTGTATAGCTTTATCAATTACATAGGAGGCTGCTTCGACTACAGATACTTTTATAGATGAGATTTCAATTTTTGCTTCTTCTTTACCAACAGTATCAATAAGCCAAGCAGTCTTTAATGTAAGTAACCTTGCTTCTTCTATTTTGATCCTTGAACGAGCAATCCAATCTTGAATAACACCCTGTTCAGCCAATTTTTGACCAAATGTTTCTCTTTCAAGTGAGCGATCAATCATCAGAGATAATGCCCTCTCTGCCATTCCTATAGCTCTCATACAATGATGTATTCTTCCAGGTCCAAGTCTTGCTTGAGCTATTTTAAATCCCATTCCTTCTCCCCCGATAATATTAGATTTTGGAACAACAACATTATCAAATAAAAGCTCGGGGTGTCCTGTGTATCCATCATCATATCCGAATACTTGCATTGGTCTGATTATTGAAAGTCCTTCGCTATCCATAGGAACTAATACCTGACTTTGCCTCTGATATGGAGGGCTATCAGGATTAGTAACACCCATGAAGATACATATTTTTGCATTTGGATTTATAGCATTTGAAGTCCACCATTTTCGACCATTGATGACATAATTATCTCCATCGCTGACAATTGAGCTTCCTATATTGGTAGCATCTGAGGAAGCTACATTTGGCTCTGTCATTGCAAAGCATGATCTTATTTCGCCTTCAAGAAGTGGTTCAAGCCATTGTTTTTTTTGTTCTGATGTACCAAACTCAGCTAAAATTTCCATATTTCCTGTATCAGGTGCAGAACAATTAAATACTTCTGGAGCCCACCAATTATGACCGGTTATCTCAGCCAATGGTGCGTAGTCAACATTTGATAATCCGTATCCATATTCGTTATCAGGGAGAAATAAATTCCATAAATTTTCCTTTTTAGCTTTTGATTTGAGTTCACTTAGAATTTCTGGAATATGCAATGGATCACCTGAGTCAATAATTGCATTCTCGTAATGGTCTTCATTCGGATAAATATGATCTACAAAAAAAGTTTTTAGCTTATCTTGTAATTCAAGTGATTCTTTAGAAAAATTAAAATCCATCATTCTTATTGTATCAATTTAAACAACTGAACCAAAAAACTTTCATTAATATGTTCTTAAATGGACTTTTTTAGTGAAAAACTTAAAAAATATATCTCTTCAGTTGTAGACATTTCAGAAGATTTTAACTTTGAACAGTTTAAAGTAGGAAGATCAAATATTACATTCAAAATTTTTGATGATGCAAACTCATTTGTATTGAGAAGGCCCCCATTTGGACTTAAGTTAGAATCTGCACACAATATGGGTAGGGAATACAAAATATTAAAAGTTCTAAGTGAAAATGGCTTAAGGGTTCCAAAACCAATGTATTTATACAACAAGAAAGAATTATCCGTAGATGATTTTTATATTATGGAATTTATTGAGGGTGAGACAATAGCAAATAACCAAATAGCAGATGAATTTAATGAAATTCAAAAAAATACGATTACTGAATCGTTTATTAAAGTTCTTTCAGAAATACATAATTTTGACGTGATAAGTTCAGAATTAAATGACTTAGGAAAACATGAGGACTATGTTGAGCGTCAAATAAACAGATGGAATAAACAATTTCAATCGCAAAAAGTTAGAGAAATAAAAGAATTAGAAAGTGCTACAAAATTATTACTAGATAATATTCCTTCTCAACAAACTGTTGGAATAGTTCATGGAGATTATAGATTAGATAATGTACGAGTGAAGGATAATCAAGTAGCTGCCGTTCTAGATTGGGAACTTTGTACTCTAGGAGATCCACTTGCAGACATGGGTACAGTTGTAGCATCTTGGAATACAAAACAGGAAAAAGACTCGCCTTTTATTTATTCTCCTACCCTATCTGGTGGATTTCCAACACGTAAGGATGTAATAGAGTTATATTTAAATAATTCAGATCTAGATTTAAGTGATATTGAATTTTACGCAAGATTATCATTTTGGAAACATGCAATGATAATGGAAGGAGTTTATATAAGATATTCAATGGGATCGTATGGAAAAACAAATGAAAATGAAATAGAATCATTTAAGAACAGTACAATAAAGTTTGCAAATAAAGCTGCGAATAAAAATTTACTAGAGGAGATAATATGACAATCGTACCTGCAGATGAGATGGAAAAATATATAGGTCAAGAGGTTGGTGTTTCTGACTGGTTTGAAATAAATCAAGAAAGAATAAATCAATTTGCTGAAGGTACTAACGATCATCAATTTATTCATGTTGATGAAGAAATGGCTAAAAGTACACCATGGGGATCAACAATAGCTCATGGATTCTTGACGTTGAGTATGGTAACTCATTTATCTGTGGACAACACTGTTATGCCAGAAAATATCCAAATGGCGATAAATTATGGTCTTGATAAAGTCCGTTTCATGGAAGCTGTACCAGTAAATAGCAAAATAAGAGGAAGATTTGTTTTGTCAGATGTTCAGTACAAAAAAGCTGGTAGATGGTTAGTAAAGCATACTGCTACAATTGAAATAGAAGGCAAAGATAAACCAGCAGCTATTGCTGAACCTTTAACTTTATTTATAGTTACCGAATAGAAGAAAGAAGAATAAAAATGAGAGAAGCCGTGATTGTATCAGCAGCAAGAACACCTATTGGAAAAGCTTATCGTGGAGCTTATAACAAAACAGATGCTCCAACATTAGGATCTTATTCAATTAAAGAAGCTGTCGAAAGAGCAAAAGTTGATCCAAATGAGATTGAAGATGTCATTATGGGATGTGCTCAACAACAAGGGTCTCAAGCATTAAACATTGGAAGATTAAGTGGAATTGCAGCAGGATTACCAATTACAGTTCCAGGGATGACAATAGATAGACAATGTTCTTCTGGTCTGATGGCCATCGCTACAGGTGCAAAACAAATAATGACAGATAATATGAATGTTGTTGTTGCTGGCGGTGTTGAATCTATATCATTAGTTCAAACTGCTGAGTTAAGATTTGCTCCAGATCCAAATGTTGTAAAACTTGCCGATAATGCATACATGCCTATGATCGAAACTGCTGATTTTGTTGCTGAAAAATATAATATTTCAAGAGACTACCAAGATGAATATTCATTACAAAGCCAACAAAGAACTGCAGCAGCCCAAGATAGTAATAAGTTTGATGATGAGATCATTTCAACAACTACTACAAAAAGTGTAAAAAATAAAGAAACTGGTGAAGTTACTGATGAAGAGGTTGAATTAACAAAAGATGAGGGAAATAGACCAGAGACAAACTTAGAGGGTTTATCTTCGCTTCCTCCGGTTTACGGAGAAGGAAAGTTTATCACAGCTGGAAATGCTTCTCAATTATCAGATGGCTCGGCTTCAGTTGTCCTTATGGAAGCTAGCGAAGCAGAAAAAAGAAGCCTAGAACCACTTGGATATTACAGAGGTATGACTGTATCAGCTTTAGCACCAGAGGAAATGGGAATAGGTCCTGTGTATGCAGTTCCAGACTTATTGAATAAATTCAATTTAAAAATTGAAGATATTGACCTTTGGGAGCTCAATGAAGCATTTGCTGTTCAAACTTTATACTGTAGAGATGAACTTGGTATCGATAATAGTATCTACAATGTCAATGGCGGCTCAATCTCAATAGGCCATCCATATGGAATGACTGGTGCAAGAATGACAATGCACGCATTAATGGAAGGTAAAAGAAGAAACGCAAAATTCGTAGTTGTAACTATGTGTGTTGGCGGTGGCATGGGTGCAGCTGGGTTATTTGAAGTTATTTAAATTATAAATTGCTAACTAGATTTTAAATCACAATCTTACAATTTATAATGATGTATGAACAAAATTCGTACAAAACAAGATTATATTAACTCACTGAAAAATAGAAATCTAACTATCTACCTCATGGGTGAATTAGTAAAAGATCCTCTCACTCATCCAATTATTAAACCAAGTATTGAAGCTATGGCGGAAACTTATGCATTAGCAGATAGAGATCCTGATTTGGCTACAACTATTTCACCCTATACAAATGAGCCAATTAATAGATTTTTGCATATTGCTAACAGTAGTGAAGATTTATTCATGCAAAATGAAATGCAAAGGAAACTTGGACAGTTAACTGGCACATGTTTCCAAAGATGTGTTGGAATGGATGCATTTAATGCACTTCATTCCGTGACATATGAAATTGATGAAAAATATAACACAAATTACCATGACAAATTTATTAATTTTCTAACACAAATGCATGAAGGTAACTTTGTGATTGGTGGAGCAATGACTGATGTTAAAGGTGATAGATCAAAACCCCCACATCAACAAGCTGACCAAGATTTATATTTAAGGGTTGTAAATAGAGATGATAAAGGTGTTTATGTCTCAGGAGCTAAAGCACACCAGACAGGATGTATAAATTCTCATTGGATGGTTGTTATGCCGACATTAAGGCTTACTGAAAATGATAAAGATTACGCAATTGTAGGAGCATTACCTATTGAAACAGAAGGTATTACATACATTTATGGACGACAATCCTGTGACACCAGAAGTATGGAGCCAGGTGAATATGATGTTGGAAATAAATATTTTGCTGGTCAAGAAGCAATGGTTATTTTTGATAATGTATTCATTCCAAACGAGTTTATATTTATGGATGGTGAGTATGATTTTGCTGCAATGCTTGTCGAAAGATTTACATGTTATCATCGAAGGTCGTATGTATGTAAGTCAGGTGTTGGAGATGTAATGATAGGAGCAGCAGCAAGCATCGCCGAATATAACGGTGTTGAAGACAAATCACATATCAAAGAGAAGCTAATTGAAATGAATAAACTAAATGAAACTATTTATGCAACAGGGATTGCTTCATCTTTGCAAGGAAAAAAAACAAAGAGCGGTAATTATATAAATGACGATTTATTAGCAAATGTGTGTAAACAGCATGTTACAAAAGAAACTTATGAGATAGGAAGGTTGGCGCAAGATTTAGCTGGTGGGCTAGTTGCATCAATGCCTTCAGGAATTGACATAAATGAAAGTGAGATGTCACCAAACCTATTGAAATACTTGAAAGGCAAAGAAGATGTAAATACGGAAGATCGTGTAAGCATGTTACGACTTATTGAAAATATGACATTGGGAAGAAATGCTGTTGCTTATTTAACTGAATCAATGCATGGTGCTGGATCACCACAAGCTCAAAGAATACAAATTTCTAGAAAAGTAGATATTGAAGAGAAGAAAAACTTTGCAAAGAAACTTTCTGGAATAATCAAAAGAGAAGATTGATGAAAGCTGTTGTTTGTACAAAAATAGGTGACCCTAAACTACTTGAAATTAAAGATATTGAAACACCAAAGCCAAGTAAAAATGAAGTACTAGTAAAAGTACAAGCAGCCGGTGTGAATTTTCCGGACGCTTTAATGGTTCAAGGTAAATATCAAATTGTAATGGACCCTCCTTTTACTCCCGGTAATGAAGTTTGTGGATATGTTGAAGAAACTGGAGATGATGTTGATCTTAAGATTGGTACCAAAGTAATAGCCTTGCCACCAATAGGAGGTTTTTCTGAATATGTTTCAGTAAATAAGAATCTTGTTATACCTGTATCAGAAAAAGTCGATTCAATGGCCGGGGCAAGCTTGCCTATAAATTATGGAACTTGTTATTACGCACTCAAAAGAAGAGCAAATATTCAAAAGAATGAGTCTCTTCTTGTTCTTGGTGCGTCAGGCGGTATAGGGACGGCGACGATTCAATTAGCAAGAATAATGGGAGTCAAAACTATATGTGCAGTTGGCAGTGATGAAAAAGCAGAATATGTTAAGTCATTGGGGGCAGATGAAATTATTCGATATGACCAAGTTGAGCTGAAGGAAACAGTAAAAGAGCTTACTGATGGAAAAGGAGTAGATGTTGTTATGGATCCTGTTGGAGGAGATGTAACAGAACAAGCGTTGAGAGCAACAGCATGGAATGGAAGGTTGCTTGTAATAGGTTTTACAGATGGCAATATACCAAAAATTCCATTAAATTTAACTCTTGTTAAGGGAGTCTCAATAGTTGGAGTTTGGTGGGGAAGATGGACTACAACATCTCCAGAAGAGACAGCTGAAGACTTTAAAGAATTAATTGAATTTATTGAAAAGGATGAGCTAGTGATAAAACCAAAAAATATTCATCCAATAGAAGAGACTTCTTTAGCACTTGAAAACTTTCTATCTAGAAAAAATATAGGTAAAACAGTAATTAGTTTTTAATTATTTTTTGGATGAT
>OCZA010000031.1_pt1 | contig 44391 bp, 41 predicted proteins | sample 1539021 | NCBI WGS metagenome assembly OCZA01 (sample SAMEA2619376, study PRJEB22493) | marine metagenome | biome: marine biome (ENVO:00000447); feature: surface water layer (ENVO:00002042); material: "saline water (ENVO:00002010), including plankton (ENVO:xxxxxxxx)" | depth 5 m | reverse complement strand
GGAAAATTTTCGAGTTTTGGATAAATCACTACCTTATAACCTTCCGCCCTTGGAAGTCTAATATGAGAAAACGGCACGACAGCAGCGTCTGAGACTCTGGCAAACCTTGAAGTGCCCGTAACTGTTGCAGCCTCGGTACCAAAAAAGGGCACAAACATCCCCTGCACTAACCCATAATCCTGATCAGGCCCATACCAAACAGTTCTACCATTTTTTAACGCCTTCATCATAGATCTAACATCTCTTCTCTCATATAGAATACACTGGTTACTTTTCGAGCGTCTTCCCATTAATTGAACATAGTTAAAAACCTCATTCTTATGTTCTCGGTACATCCCGTCCATTTGTCTTCGCAGTAAAATTGATGCTGCCCCTATCTCAAGCGTCGTATAGTGAATACCTAACAATAAAACGCCATTCTCACTATCCAGGTGCTCTAAACCCTCAAAATGCACTATTCGAGAGAGTCTCTTAATTGACCACCACCAGGCGATACCCGTCTCTATTACAGCCAGACCTAAGTTAATAAAATTTTTGAAAAGCAGACTTTCTTTTTGTTTTTGTGTTAAGTCCGGAAAACAAATTTCAATATTTTTTCTTGCCACATGTTTTCGCGAACTTGGAATTAAAAATAAAATAATCCCCAAACACCAGCCAATTGCTAAAAGAATTGGGAACGGAAGAAAAATTACTAATCGCCACAATCCTAAAAATAGCCATGTCGTCCAATATTTTGGAGCTAAAAACATTAATTTAAATTTTGGTTCCATTATGACAGTTCCAAATAGAGAACTATAAATTGATAATTCCAGAGATTGCCCTTTGCGGATTTACTTCTTTTGAATAATCAATACCGTCTACTTCGAATCCGAACAACTTCATAAAAGAATTTTTATATTCTGCAAAGTCCGCAAGTGAATGTAAATTCTCATCACTAATTTTCTTCCAATGCTTTGTCACATTTAATTGTATTTGGGGAGATAATTCATAATCGTCTACCCTAAATCTGCCCTCAACATCAAAGTCATTACCATCTGAATATATCTTTTCAACCAAAAGACGATATAGCTGTTCAATGCAACCCTCATTTGTGCCTTGCAATTTCATCTCTTTAAAAAGAATTGCCAAATACAATGGCATGACAGGGATTGCTGAGCTTGACTGAGTTACAACTGCCTTTAAAACTGAAACTCTTGCGTCCCCGTTAAGATCTTTCAAACTATCTCTTATGGAGAGCACTTTTTTGTCTAGATCTTTTTTTGCGGCTCCGATGGTGCCATCCCAATATAAATCCCAGGTGATCTTTTCACCGATGTATGTAAAAGCTGTTGTCTTAAAAGCATCTGCCAATAAATCTTCGTCTCTTAATTTATTCACCCATCTGCACCAGTCTTCTCCACCCATTACCTTGATAGTGTCACTTATCTCCTCTGGAGTGGCTGGATCAAGTTCAACATTTTGAATACATTCTTTATCAGTATTTAATCCAAGCATTGAAATACTTTTTCCTATTGGTTTCAAAACTGAGTTGAATATTATTCCTGATTCAGGATCCTTTCTCCTTGGAGATGCAACACTGTAGATCAGAAGATCAATTTGGCCCAGATCTTCTTTTATAAGCCCTACAACAGCGTCTTTAATTTGATCACTAAATGCATCACCATTTACTGTTCTCGCATAAAGAGATTCGTTTTCTGCAAATTTATGGAATGCAGCAGTATTATACCAACCGGCGCTGCCAGTCTTCTTCGAAGTACCTGGCTTTTCATATATAACTCCAATCGTTGATGCATTAGCACCAAATGCCGAAGAGATTCGAGCCGATAGTCCGTATCCAGTAGAACTTCCAATCACTAAAACTCGTTTAGGCATATTAATTTCAGGCTTAGATTTAATAAAGTTGATTTGCTCCAAAATATGCTTTTCGCAGCCATCAGGATGACTGGTGACACACATGAAGCCTCTAACTCGAGGTTTTACTAACATAATTTATTTCCTTTAGATCAGCAAAAACAGTGGGATAAGAGTTTAACTCATCTATCATCTGGAACGCACTTGATATTCAATTCTGACATTCTTTTTTAAATTTAATTCACCACTTATCTCAAGCAATCGAGATTTTCTTGATCAATCGGCAGATATGGACCGTAAAAATCACAAATTAGATAGAGAATTGAGATGCACCCTGAATATCCATTTATTTCAAATGCGTTTTTAGATCCACTTGAGAAATCTGGCTGCGTATCGAAATCGAATGGATGGCACCCAAACCATATTTCGTCAAGTGAAGGTGGCAAAGACCTGTTTATGCCTTTATACGTTAAGGATCATTCAATGGGAGAATATGTTTTTGATCAATTATGGGCCAATGCATTTTACCAGCACGGATTGGACTATTATCCGAAATTAATTACAAGTATCCCATTCACTCCTGTCACCGGGACAAGAGTCAGGTGCAAAAATTCGATCACAAAAAAAGACTGCGAGACATTGCGTGAAAAGATTGAATCTATTTGTATTAACTCGGGAGGATCAAGTTGGCATGCCCTTTTTGTTGATAAAAACTTAGTGGAAAAGTTTTCAGGCTCCGATTTACTTACACGAACTGGTATCCAATATCACTGGCAAAATAATGGATATGATTGCTTTGATGATTTTCTAGCTCGGCTTAACTCGCGAAAACGAAAGATGATTAAAAAAGAAAGATCAGCAATCACCAAAAATTTAATCACTATAAAAGTCGCCTATAAGGCAGATATTACAGAGTCTATGTGGGATTTTTTCTTCGAAATGTACCAGAGAACGTACCTTAAACGAAACGGAACACTCGGTTATCTTAACAGAGAATTCTTTCGGCTGATTGCCCACTCCTTGAGTGAGCAGATCTGTATGATTGTAGCTGAAAAGGATTCACGCATGATTGGATGCGCTTTGTACTTCTTCGATGACACGAAATTATATGGGCGGTATTGGGGCAGTATTGACCAATATGAATTTTTACACTTCGAGCTTTGCTACTACCAAGGAATAGAACTTGCGATTAAAAATAACTTACTTGTCTTCGATGCAGGAGCCCAAGGTGAGCATAAGTTATTGCGTGGCTTCGAACCAATCAAAACTGTGTCTCTTCATTGGATTCGAGACGAGAGATTTCGGAGCGCAATCTCTGATTTTCTTATAAAAGAACGTGCGGCTGTTGAGCGGCAGATCGATCTTTGCAGAACAGTGCTCCCCTATAAAAGGCATGCGTAACTCTCGCTACCATGATCCCTTATTTGGCATTGACGCCCAAGGCTCTTTTTCAGGCAGAGCATCCCCCTCCTGGAGAAGCTCAATAGAAATATTATCTGGTGATTTTATGAAAGCCATGCGTCCATCTCTTGGAGGACGATTGATTACTACACCTGAAGCAATTATCTTTTGACACGTTTCATAAATATCATCAACTCGAAACGCTAAATGACCAAAATTCCTCCCTGAACCTAGCTCTTCTGGATCCCAATTATAAGTGAGCTCTATCAAGGGAGAGTCAATATTTTTCTTCTCAGCTGAATCATCTGGAGCCGCTAAGAATATCAGTGTGAATCTACCGCTGGAGTAATCTACTCTTTTTATTTCAGTCATGCCAAGCACATTGACATAGAACTCCAGAGAGGCTTCGAGATCAGTAACACGAACCATTGTATGCAGGTATCTCATAATAACTCCTCTGTCTTTATAAAATCATTGCTCTTAAATCGCTTAACAAATGCACTACATTGCACAAAAATTTACCCGCTGCGCCGCCGTTTATTAATCGATGATCATATGAAAGCGATAGTGGCAACATCATTCGAGGTTCAAATTCAGAACCGTTCCATATTGGCATTATTTGGGATTTTGAAACGCCTAATATGCCTAACTCGGGACTATTTACAATAGGAGTGAAACCATGGCCTCCGATTGCTCCAAGAGATGAAACTGTGAAGCATCCCCCTTGCATATCACTGGGCAGTAATTTGCCATTTCTTGCTTTTGCCGCCATAACTGCAATACTTGATGCTAAATCCCAAACACCCATTTCATCCACGCTTTTTAAAACAGGAACAACGAGCCCTTTTTCTGTGTTTACAGCCATGCCAATATTTATATATTTTTTTTGAGTAAAACTTTCATTATCCCCCAATAAAGACCTATTAAACTCAGGATTCTCCCTAAGAGATATCGCAACAGCTTTTAATATAAATGCCACTGGTGTTAGCTTAATATCTCTCTTGATCGACTCAGTTTTATTGCTATCTCTAAACTCCTCTAAATCAGTGATATCAGCATAATCAAACTGAGTTACATGTGGCACATTTAACCAATTTTTTTGCATATTAGCTGATGTGATTTTCTGTATTTTTGTCATTTGAGAAATATCATTTTCTCCAAATTTATCAAAATCTGGAATATCAATCTGGGGTATCGATGAAATTGACGCCTGATTCTGAGAACGCAATTGATCGGACAAGTGATGTTTCACAAAATCATTTACATCATCTTTTGTTATTCTATTTTTAGGTCCACTTCCAGACACTCTTGACAAATCAAGACCCAAATCTCTCGCAAGTAGCCGAACCGCAGGACCCGCATGCACATTTTTGTAATTTAAATCGTCTATTTTTGCATCGACATTCGGATCTAATATATTGTCTTTGGGATTTTCAGCAGTTAGTTTCTCAACTTCTATCGAAGCAGCCTCATCGAGGATAGGCGTTTCACTGATTTCTTCTGATTTGGGATTTTCCAATTTAGGCAGACTAACCTTTTGGTGATCAGTCAATTCATCAGTATTTGGTTCTTCGATTTCGATTTCTGCAATTGGGTCATTAACAGACACTGAATCACCCTCTGACACCAAATACTTAATCAAACTACCCGAAACTGGGGACGGTACATCCATAGTTGCTTTGTCTGATTCAAGCACCAATATCGATTCTTCTTCGCTTATTTTGTCGCCATTTGAAAGTGTTAGCTCAATGACATCAACAGATTCAGCACCACCCAAATCCGGAACAAGCACAGTTTTACGACCCATATTTCATCCCAAAAATTCCAAAGCTCGTTAATATTAAATCTTTTAAATCAATCATGATATTAAAGGATTTACTTTTTCTATATCTAGATCAAAGGATTTGATGGCTTTACTGACTATATTTGGCATCAATTTTTCCTGTTTTACCAAAGAACTCAATGCAGCGATAACAATAAAATATCTATCTACCTCGAAAAAACGCCTTAATGTTTCCCTACTATCACTGCGACCAAAACCATCAGTTCCAAGAACATGTAAATCACCCGGGATATACTTGCGTAACTGTTCTCCGTAGGACTTCATGTAATCCGTGGAAATGACAAAGGGACCCTCTGTATTTTGTAGCTCAAGCTCTACAAAACTTGATTTTTGTTGCTTTTCAGGATTCAACATATTCCATCTATCAACAGCCTGACCCTCTCTTACAAGCTCATTAACGCTTGTTAAACTCCATATTTCAGAGGCAATCGAGAACTTTTCAGCAAGAATTTTCGATGCCGCAATGACTTCATGTAAAATTGTTCCTGCTCCCATTAAGTTAACATTTAAAATTTCTTTTTTTGGTTTCTTTACGTCTCTTGTCGCTAGTTTGTACATACCCGCAATTATACCCTTCGATATTCCTTTTGGGATTTTCGGATGTGGGTAGTTCTCGTTCATTGTAGTTATATAATAAAAATAATTTTCTTTTCTCTCATACATGCACGTCAAACCCTCTTGAACAATGACCGCAAGCTCATATGCAAAAGTAGCGTCATAACTTTTACAATTTGGTATTGTATTCGCCAAAATATGACTATGGCCATCTTGATGCTGTAATCCTTCTCCATTAAGAGTTGTTCTTCCAGCAGTCGCACCTATCAAAAACCCTCTAGCTTGGCTATCTCCTGATGCCCAAGCCAAGTCCCCTATTCTTTGAAATCCAAACATTGAATAAAAGATATAAAAAGGAATCATCGGTTGTTGATGTGCACTATATGATGTAGCGAGAGCAAGCCAAGCAGACATAGCACCAGCCTCATTAATACCTTCTTCAAGAATGATTCCTTTTTTGTCCTCTTTGTAATACATTATCTGCTCTCTATCGTGAGGAACATATTTTTGACCAGCCGCACTGTAAATCCCCATTTGTCTGAACATACCCTCCATTCCAAAAGTTCGTGCCTCATCTGGAACGATTGGAACTACGTATTTCCCAATCTCTTTGTGCTTGATTAAAGATGTAAGAATTCTTACAAAAGCCATTGTGGTAGAAATTTCTCTATCGCCAGTACTAGCCGTAATTTTTTCAAAGTAATCAATCTTTGGTGCAGACAAGCCAGAGAAATCAGAATGTCGAGATGGAACACTGCCCCCAAGGACAGCTCTTCGCTTTCTCATATAGGAAAGTTCTGGACTATCTTCTTCAGGTCGGTAATATGGAACCGTTTCTAACATTTCATCAGAAATAGGAATGCCAAATCGATCTCGAAATCGTTTTAAATTTTCTACATTTAGTTTCTTTACCGAATGGGTATCATTTGCAGCTTGACCGCCGTCACCAAGACCATAGCCTTTAACTGTATGCGCTAAAATTACCGTCGGCGATCCTTTGTTCTCAACCGCTTCAGCATAGGCCGCATAAACCTTATATGGATCATGACCGCCCCGATTGAGGGCCATTATCTGATCATCAGTCAGATCTTTGACCAGATCTAACAATTCAGGATATTTGCCAAAAAAATGCTCTCTTGTGTACCCACCTCCGTTAAACTTATAGTTTTGCAGTTCGCCATCACAAACTTCATTCATTCGCTTGAGAAGAAGACCGCTTTTGTCCTTTTCCAATAAGGGATCCCAATGCCTTCCCCAAACGACTTTTATCACGTTCCAACCGGCACCTCTAAAAATTCCCTCTAGCTCTTGTATTATCTTGCCATTGCCCCTTACAAGACCGTCTAGTCTTTGTAAGTTACAATTAATTACAAAAATAAGGTTTTCTAATCCTTCCCTACCTGCTAGAGAAATTGCCCCGAGAGTCTCAGGCTCATCACACTCGCCATCTCCTAAAAATGCCCACACCTTCCTATCCTCTCTTTGAACAAGTTCTCTGGCGGAAAGATAATTCATAATATGAGCCTGATATATTGCTTGAATCGGACCAAGACCCATTGAAACAGTTGGAAATTGCCAATAATCTGGCATCAGCCAAGGGTGCGGGTAGGATGAGAGCCCCTCTTTCTTCACCTCAGTTCGGAAATTATCAAGTTGATCTGCAGTGAATCTTCCCTCAAGAAAAGACCGCGCATACATACCAGGAGAGCTATGTCCTTGAAAAAAAATTAGATCCCCTAAATGGTCATCCGTTGCTCCTCTAAAAAAATAATTAAAGCCTACATCATATAAAGTGGCAGCAGATGAAAAACTAGCGATATGGCCTCCTATTCCCTCATTTTTTTCATTTGCTCGCATGACCATTGCAAGAGCGTTCCAACGAATAAGAGATCTTATTCTGCGCTCCATAAAAAGATCGCCAGGCATCACTTTCTCTTTAGAAGCAGGAATAGTGTTACAGAAATTTGAGGTCACAGCACTTGGTAGCTCAACGCCACTCTCTGCTGCCTGAGCATTAAGCTGAGTTAGTATGAACTCAACACGATCATCCCCATGTGCTAACTGGAGTGAAGCAAGAGCATCAAGCCATTCTTTTGTTTCACTCGGGTCTATATCTGACATAGGAAAGCCTCTTAATAATTTTTGTAGTATAACTACAAAATTTAGGTAAATATATAAAAATTAAAGTTAATAACCGAGAATCAAAACCCTTAAAATGATAAGTTATTGAAATATAACAACCTTATTTTTTAAAATAAAATAGTAATTTTACAAAACCTAGACAGAATTTCTATTAACAAGCACTTCCCGCTTCCACCACTGCTCGTTCACCTCGATCAAACCGCAGTCAGTTAAGAATTTCTTTAATCCCATTCTGTCTTCCTCATTCAAAAAATTTCCGACACTTGCTTTCTCAGAATCATCACTAATACTAAATATCGGCAAATGGTTTTTAGACGGTGTGGGGTGCACAATAAAGTAACAAGGGCGTTTGAATGATATCGATTTTCCAAACTTGCGAATGCCTGATCTGAATTTTACGCTGTCCTTGTCTACAGTAATTATTTCAGCCGCATACGTCGACTCGCAAACCCGATAAAAGAAATAAGAGAAGATTGCTATATCTAAAAGGACGAAAGGAAAGATTAGCCAGACTCCCATTGCTAGCCACCCTACTCCAATCATAAGCATGAACCCAGTCAGTCCCAGAATTACTGATCGAGTTTGCCGCCAATTTGCTGAACGGTTAGGCTCTAATCTAATAGAAACGCTTTGTAAACCTCTATTAATGACAAGCATATTGACAGGAACCCTTTAATGGTCAGGAACATACGTCGTATAACTTTAGCTACGCATATAAAAGTCTATTGGCTTAGATTCTCATTAAAGATTCTAGTTCTCAGGAGAAGGCCATGCATTTGCGATAGCTCTCACTAGAGTCGCGAGAGGAATTGCAAAGAATACTCCCCAAAAACCCCAAATCCCTCCAAAAAAAAGGACAGATGTAACGATTGCTATGGGATGCAAATCTACTACCTCGGAAAATAAAATCGGGACCAATATATTTCCATCTAAAAATTGAATCGCCAAATAGCATCCAATCAACCAAAGAAGTTCTGAGGAATATCCCCATTGCAAAAGACCTACGATCACGACGGGAATAGTTACTACAAGCGCTCCTATGTATGGTATTAAAACTGACAAACCGACTGCAATTGCTAGCAAAGCCGCATAATTTAGGTTGAGCATCACAAACACGATATACGAAACAAAGCCAACAACACATATTTCAATCGCCTTACCTCGAATATAATTCGCAAGCTGCATATCCATTTCTTTCCAAATTGTACTTAATACATTTTGTGCGGGAAGTACTTTAGATAGAGCATCAAGAATAATTACTTTATCAATCAAAAAGAAAAAGACTAAGACTGGAACAAGAAGAACATAAACGCCGACTGCTAGAATACTTGGTAATCCAGCGATGGAAAACGAGAATAATTGTTCAACCAGACTGCCTATCTTTTCTGATGCACTCAGCATTACTAGCTCTAACTGCTCTTTAGTAATATATTCACCATATTGCTCAGGCAGGGCTGACAATATGTCTCTAACCCTCGAGGCGGCATTTGGTAACTCAGCAACAAGCAGCGACATTTGTTTACCTAAGAGTGGCAATACAAAAATTAGCAACAAAATTAAGGCGCAAAGAAATAATAAAAATGTAACATAAACAGAGAAGCTTTCAGAAATGCCAAGCTTTCTAAACTTATTGACTACCCCTTGTAATAAAAATGCAATCACAATAGAAGCAAACAATGGCCCAAGAATTGACCCAAAAAATACTATGGAAAGAAAAGTAACCGCTATCACAACGAGCAAAAGAATAGACTCTTCGGAAGAAATATAGCGAGAAACCCAACCTTTTATCACATTTTTCAAATGGAAATGCCTAAAGTAGCGAGTTAGTATGAGACATCAATTAGCCTCTCATTGCAACTCGTAACCTTTTTGTTATGTGCCTATATTAAAATTTCTGTACTGTTGCTCTATATTTAGTGACATACTTTATTGCGAGCTTCTTGGACAAAATATTTTAATGAAATACGTTTCTTTATTTTCAATATTTATTCTACTTTCACTCTGTGAGGTGAAGTCTGATGAAATTTCACTACCCATAATAGGAGATACACTCTCTGGTGTGGTCTCTAACCAACAAGAGATTAGAATGGGCCAAGCTTGGCTTAAAATGTTTAGAAGTCAGGTGAAGGAGCTAAATGATCCGCTAATAAAGAGTTATGTTGAAAATCTAATATACAACCTTGCCACTTTTAGTGAGTTGAGCAACCCTAAACTAGAGATAGTAATAGTTCCAAATGAGACTATTAATGCGTTTGCTGTTCCGGGTGGAGTAATAGGCTTGCATACCGGCCTTTTTGATTATGCTGAAACTGAGGACCAATTCGCGTCAGTTATGGCTCATGAATTGGCTCACTTGAGTCAAAGACACTTTGCGAGAAGAATAGAAAAGAGTAAAGACAACTCAATAACGGGACTTGCAAGTCTGCTTGCGGGCCTGGTTCTTGCCTCAACACTAGGTGGCGATGCAGCAATGGCAGCAATCACAGCTGGGCAAGCATACTCAGCCGAGAATCAATTAAGATACAGCAGATCGAATGAAAAAGAAGCTGATCGAGTTGGCCTTGATACAATGAAAAAAGCTGGCCGAGATCCCAGAGCATCTGCTCAAATGTTTGAAATAATGCTGAAACAAGTTCGTCATTTCGGGGATAGGCCCCCAGAGTTTCTGCTAACCCACCCAGTGACAGAAAACCGGTTAGCCGATGCGAAAGCAAGGACGCTCAGTGAACCTCGAAAGTTCTTTTCGAAATCAACGAAATACCAGATCATAAAAGCTAGAGCCAAAGTACTCACTTCGAAAGATTTAACAAATTTAGAAAGTTTGTATCGAAATGCAATTAAGACTAGCCAAGATAAATCCTTTGGTGCGCAATACGGATTGTCTCTCGTCTTAAGCAAACTAAATCGTCATAGTGAGGCTAGATTTATAATGGATCAAATACTGAATGCAAGGTCGGAAAAAATTGCTCTTGTTTACTCCGACATAGAGTTAGATCTCAATGCATCCAGAATTACAGTTGCATTTGATAAAATTAAAAACGCTTTAAAAAAGTATCCTAACAATGTTGCCCTGTTATCATTAAGAGCAGAGGCGTTTTGGGAAACCGAGCAATATCAGAACGCTGCGCTTGATTTTCGAAAATTAGTCATCGATAGACCTAACGAACCATTTTATTGGTACCAGTTAGCGGAAATCGAGGGTTTAGCTGGAAACATACTAAATGTTCACTTAGCAAGAGCTGAATATTTTATTCGGGTTGGTGCATTTGACAATGCTGAAGAACAACTTGCTACTGCGAAGACAATTTCGGGAGCTGATTTCAAAACAGCAGCTGTTGTTCGTCAAAGGTTAACTGATGTTGAAAAAATGCGCGAAAATGCCGAAAAAATGTAGAAGTTTCTTTATTTTTTAAAATTCAACATTCGATCAAGAGAAACTTTTGCTTGAGATGCAATCTGGTGATCTATAATAATTTCATTTTCTTTAGACTCAATACACGCCAATAAATTCTCCAAATTATTCATTGCCATCCAAGGACAGTTGGCACAGCTCCTGCACGTTGCGCCGGATCCTGCAGTTGGAGCAATATAAAAATGTTTATCTGGGATTAACTGGTTGAGTTTATAAAAGATTCCTTGATCCGTTGCTACAATAAAACTGCTATTTGGCAGCTCGGTAGCTGCTTTTATTATTTGTGATGTTGACCCTACATGATCAGCGATCTCTATAACCGACTCAGGAGATTCAGGATGGACCAGAACTGCAGCATCCGGATAAACGTTTTTTAAATCAAGTATACCCTTGGCTTTAAACTCCTCATGAACAATGCAGCTACCATCCCATATCACCATATCAGCACCTGTGTTTTTCTGAACATAAGACCCAAGATATTTGTCAGGTGCCCATAAGATCTTTTCGCCCATTGAATCTAAATGGGAAATAACATCAAGCGCTATACTTGAGGTAACTACCCAGTCTGCACGAGCCTTTACTGCAGCCGAGGTATTTGCATAAACGACAATTGTTCTGTCAGGATGCTGATCGCAAAAGGCAGAGAATTGATCTGGAGGACAACCAATATCTAATGAGCAAGTTGCATCTGTAGAGGGCATAAAAACTTCTTTGTCTGGAGTCAGAATTTTGGCAGTCTCTCCCATAAAATGAACGCCAGCGACTATAAGATTTTTAGCTTTGTGAGTTGCGCCAAATTTAGCCATCTCTAAAGAGTCTGAGACAATTCCACCAGTTTTTTCAGCAAGAGCCTGTATTTCTGGATCGGTGTAATAGTGAGCTATCAATACAGCATCATTTTTAGCTAAGGACTCTTCTATTTTTAAAGTTAATTCAACATTTCGTTCACTTGACCGCAGTTGTTCATATTCCATAGCAGCCAAATGATTCTGCACTAGTTTTCGAGGAGAACTATTAATGGTGGACGCTTGATATAATTTAGACTGCGACATTATTAGTTAGATTAATTAAAACTCTGACAACCAAAATACAACAGTTACTACTATTATTGTCAAAACAGCCACGGCAGCCAAAGCATCTACTTTTGAGTTAGAACTCTCTTTCGGATTATTTTCTTCACTCATATGTCATCTCCCATTTATCAACCTGATAGCACAAAATAACCAATAAATACTATTCTTCACTTTAAAAATTGTTATTTGGATTTGTAAAACGTGACCAAAGCTTTTCAGCTATTCGTGTAATTGAAGCTTCTACTGAACCTCCAACACGCTGTAATAATTTTTGCTTGCGGACAAATTTAATTTCAAAGACCTTAGCTGAATTAAAACACGAACATATATACTCATCACTTGTTGATATTTCGTCAACCAGAGACAGCTCCTTCGCTCTAGAACCGAACCAAATCTCACCTGAGGCAATCTTATTTATATCGACATTTGGCCGCCTTTTTGAGACATATTCCTTAAATAATTCATGAGTTTCATTTAATTCTTCAATAAACTTTTCCCTTCCTTTATCTGTATTTTTTCCAAACAATGTGAGTGTTCTTTTGTGCTCTCCCGCAGTAAGGAGCTCGAAGTCAATATCATGTTTCTTTAGTAATTTATTGAAATTTGGCATTTGTGCTACGACACCTATCGAGCCCACTATCGCAAATGGAGCCGCTATTATCTTGTCGCCTACACATGCCATCATATATCCGCCGCTAGCCGCCACTTTATCAACACATATCGTAAGCTTTAATTTTGCCTTTTTAATTCGATCTAATTGACTACTTGCGAGACCATAACTATGGACCATTCCACCACTACTTTCTAACCTAACAACTATCTCATCTTTTTTATTTGCGACCGAGAGAATTGCTGTTATTTCCTCTCTAAGATTGTCGACAGCAGAGGCAGCTATATTACCTTCAAAATTTACAACATAGACCTTTCTTTTGCTCTTAGGTTTAAAGGCATTTTTATTTTTAGATTCTTTTTTTATTTTTTTTCGCTCTATCTTTTTCTCTGATTCTTCAACCGTGGCTATTCGAAGCTTATTTTTTGTTTTTTCAAAGTCTATATTTAGGGGCAATATTTCAATCTCACCATTATCCTCTCCGCGATTAGTTTTTTGACTTGCGGAGACAACCATTGATAAGACTGCTCCTATAGAAATAATTATCGTCAGAGCTTTCGCCAGAAACATTCCATATTCAATTAAGAAATCCATTCCATTTTCCTATACGTTCAATAAAAATATACTCAAATCACTTTATTTCTAATGGTCAACACTGCTCGCTCTATCAATCTTCCAGACATAATAGTGGATGGAGGTATTCCTATCGGCAATTCGTCAAATTTAAACCACTTAGCCTCTGCTATCTCTAGCGTATTGACTCTTAAATTTTTGTCTTTAGCTTCTCCAATATATCCTAGCATTAATTGCCCAGGAAATGGCCAACTTTGACTTCCAAAATAAGTTAGGTTGGTTATTTCAATCCCAACTTCTTCCATTACTTCGCGATTGACAGCTTGCTCAGCAGTCTCTCCCGATTCGATAAATCCAGCAAGAGCACTATAACGCCCAGCGGGCCAGCTTGACTGCCTCGCTAACAAACATTCGTCACCATTAATAATCGCTACAATTATGCAAGGCGAGATCTTTGGATAAAACGAAAGATTACATCTATTACAAACAAAACAATGCTCATTGGTTGAAATTGAGTTTTTTTCCCCGCAACGACCACAGAATATATTCGATTCATACCAAGTGACTAATTGAACCGATCTACATATCATCGCGAAAGAAATCTCATCTAAAGTTACGAGTAGCTCGCGAAGTTCAACTGATACAAATTCCTTTAAACCCAACTTATTATCAGCTAAAGCCCAAACTTCACAATCGATACCCTTATACTGTCCAATACACAATTTTGTTTTACAAACATCAGAAAATAATTCCGCTGAAGAGCAATCGAACGCGAGCCAATCATCTTTGAAATAATTATTCCTGAGAATAACCGAACCTTTAAATACCAAAAAAATCCATTTTTTTTCTGATCCAATATAATCTGAACTTGCATGGAAGTCGTTTAAGAGAAGATTATTCATTACATAAAAATTTTCAAATAAATTGTAATTATACCTTCTCTCCCGCATAAAAAGGGGTAAACTGAAGATTGGTTTAATTTAAGGTTAAGTACAGGAAAATTATGACATCATCACTCACAAAAGCATTCACTGATAATTTCCTTGGAGATTCTCCGGGATGGTATAAAAAACTACTTTTGTTCTTCCTTGTTATCAACCCTGTTATTTTGGGGGTTGCTGGTCCAGTTGTAGCAGGATGGGTACTCATTCTTGAATTCATTTTCACGCTTGCGATGGCTTTAAAATGCTATCCACTGCAGCCCGGTGGATTGCTTGCGATTGAAGCGATAGCTCTTGGAATGGCGTCACCAGAGGCTGTGTATACTGAAGTAGAGGCAAATCTTCAAGTAATTCTACTTCTTATGTTCATGGTTGCTGGCATTTACTTCATGAGAGATATGTTGCTATTTGTCTTCACAAAAATTCTTCTCAATGTCCGCTCAAAACTATTGCTATCATTTTTGTTCAGCTTTGCTGCTGCCTTTCTCTCTGCTTTTCTTGATGCTTTAACTGTCACTGCAGTATTAATAACTATATCCGTTGGCTTCTTCTCGGTTTACCACAAAGTAGCGTCTGGGAAAGACTTTTCTGATGAGGGTCATAACCATACAACGGATGAATCAATTAAATCTGAGAATGTGGAGGATTTAGAGCAATTCAGATCATTTCTTCGAAGTCTTATAATGCATGGTGCAGTTGGAACTGCCTTAGGAGGAGTTTGCACTACCGTGGGAGAGCCACAAAATCTCCTAATTGCAGAAAGAGCCGGATGGGATTTTATTGAGTTTTTTATACGTATGTCGCCTGTCACAATGCCGGTTTTGGTGTGTGGTCTTATTTCTTGTCTTGCTTTAGAGAAGCTTAAAATATTCGGATACGGTGCTTCCCTTCCTGAAAAAGTAAGAGATGTTCTTCAGGCATCGAGCGACTACCAGTCTTCAAAGAGAACTCTATCGGATGTGGCTTCACTTGTTGTGCAGGTGGTTGTCGCGCTGGTATTAATAATGGGTCTGGCATTTCACTGGGCCGCCGTAGGACTCGTAGGATTGATGATTATTATCTTACTCACCGCGTTTAATGGCGTTACTGAAGAGCACAAACTTGGCCATGCTTTCGAAGAAGCATTGCCCTTCACAGCATTACTTGTTGTCTTCTTTGCAATAGTTGCAGTGATTCATCAACAACATTTGTTTTCACCTGTCATTGAGTGGGTATTGTCAAAAGATGAGAGCATTCAACCAGGAATGTTTTTTCTAGCCAACGGAGTGTTATCAGCCATCAGCGACAATGTTTTCGTGGCAACTGTTTATATCAATGAAATAAAAAGTGTATTTGACTCTGGCTTAATTTCACGCGAGCATTTCGATAAGTTAGTAGTCTCAATTAACACGGGAACCAACTTACCAAGTGTCGCAACACCAAATGGACAGGCAGCATTTCTTTTTCTACTTACCTCTGCCCTAGCGCCACTCATTCGCTTGTCTTATATGCGAATGGTAGTAATGGCACTACCTTATACGGTTGTTCTAACTACGGTTGGACTTTTATGCGTTCTGTACAGGATATAGAAGAAGGGTTGCCCGACTAGCTCGCATTGGCCTGAGGGTTATGCGAGTTCTTTCCTCAGCACTTTGCCAACGTTAGACATCGGTAAATTATCACGGAATTCAATATGCTTGGGCACTTTATAAGGTGCCATATTTTCCTTACAAAATTGCCTCACATCATCTTCGCTTAAAGATTCATCAGATTTTATTACAAACATCTTAACCACTTCACCTGACTTTTTGTCTTCGACCCCGATGGCTGCACATTGAGCAACCTTTTCGTGTAAGGTTAATGTTTGCTCCAGTTCAGTGGGATAAACATTAAATCCAGATACAATTATCATATCCTTTAGCCTATCAACTATAGTCACATAACCCTCTTTATCGACGGTCACAATATCACCTGTATGCAACCAGCCATCAATTATTGTATTAGATGTTTTCTCATCATCATTCCAATATCCATCCATCATTTGAGGTCCTTTTATGCAAAGCTCTCCAGCTTGATCAACTGGCTTAAAAGCTCCTGTATCATCAATTACCTTTACCTCTGTGCCTGCCAATGGAATTCCCGCTGAACCAAGCTTTTGAAACCCCGACGGGTTCATAGATATCACCGGTGAGGCCTCAGTCATGCCGTATCCCTCGCTGATCTTGCATCCGGTAAGTTTAGACCATTCTTCAGCAACAACCGGCATAAGCGCCATACCACCCGATAATGTTAACTTAAGATTCGAGAAGTCCAATTTTTTGAAATCTGCGCTCTCCAATAACGAAACAAATAATGAATTCAAACCACAAAAAATATCAAATTTGACTTTTTTAATGGTCTTGACAAAAGAAACTGTATCCCTGGGATTGGGAATCAAAACTGAATGACCCCTGATAGCTGGGAGAATGCCAAAGCAAAGAGCATATGCGTATATGTGATATAGAGGCAAGGGTGAAATTGTTGTACTGCAGTGGAGAAAATCATTATTAATCTTTATTACATCTAAACATTGAGCGACATTTGCCAACAGACTCTTCTGTGTTAACTTTACTCCTTTGGAAACTCCAGTTGTACCACCCGTATATTGCAATGCGAAGACGTCGTCAATAGATGATCTGTAAGTGCTATAACTGGCTCCAATTTTAAGCAGACTTTTAAACCAGATAACATTTTTATCACTGATCGGTTTTCGTTTTCCAGATACTCGCATCAATAATTTTAATGCTTGTTGTTTGGTGCCAGGAAGTAGATCAATTGGGCGAGTCACTATAATGTTTTCAAGATTAGTTTCAGGTGCAGCTTTCTTTACAGTCTCGTAAAATTGATCTAATACAACGACCGTCTTCACATCTGCATCATTGAACTGATGTATTATTTCTCTGGTCGAATACATTGGATTCACGTTTACAATTATCAAGCCTAATTTCAAGGCTGCAATAACCACTACAGGATATTGAATGATATTCGGAAGTTGAACTGCGATGCGGTCACCTGGTTTTAAATTTAACTTTTTCTGAAAATAAGTGGCTACTCTTCGCGCCAATTGATCGGTTTCACCGTAGCTCAACGTTTGCCCTAAGCAAGTGTATGCTGGGGCACTAGCAGAATCAGAAACAGCGTTTGTCCAAAGTTGTAATACCGAATTAGCCATCAATGATGGGGTGTTTTGTGCTACACCTATTTTTTGTCGCCCTCTCTTTACGGCCTCAGTAACTAACACGGTATATCCTTGTAAATAACTCTATCTTGAAAGCTTGCTCATACCTGATTCAAGCCCCTTTAACGTTAGTGGAAACATATTATCTTCAGAAATCTCCTTAAGCATAAGAATTGACGGGGTATAGTCCCAATATTTTTCTTGAACCGGATTTACCCATATCAATTTGTCGTAATTAGAGACCATACGTTGCATCCAAACTGCACCTGACTCATCGTTATTGTATTCAATACTTCCACCAGAACTAGTGATCTCATATGGAGCCATCGATGCATCACCAACGAAAATAACTTTATAGTCCGTTGAATATTTATTGATTATCTCATTGGTAGAAATTTTTTCTTCGTTCCTTCGACGATTATTTTTCCAAACATAATCATAGAGACAATTGTGGAAGTAAAAATACTCTAGATGCTTAAACTCAGTTTTAGCTGCAGAAAAAAGCTCCTCACACAGCCTCACATAAGGATCCATGGAACCTCCAACATCAAAAAATATCAATACTTTTACAGCATTGTGTCTTTCTGGGACAAGCTTAATATCAAGTAACCCAGCATTTCTAGCCGTACTTCGAATTGTATCATCTAAATCTAACTGATCGGCGGCTCCTTCTCTGGCAAATTTGCGAAGTCGCCTCAAGGCAATTTTTATATTGCGAGTACCGATTTGAACTGAGTCATCCAAGTCCTGAAATTGTCTTTTATCCCAAACTTTTATTGCAGAGCCTTTTCCACCTGGGCCCCCTATCCGAATGCCTTCTGGATTATATCCTCCATGACCAAAGGGTGAGGTCCCATTTGTGCCTATCCACTTATTGCCGCCCTGATGTCTGCCCTTTTGCTCTTCAAGACGCTTCTTAAATTCTTCAATTATTTTTTCTAATCCACCAAGACTCTCAACCTTTGCTTTCTCTTCGTCTGTGAAATTCTTCTCAAATTCTTTTCTCAGCCAGTCTTCTGGGAGAAGAGCTTCAATTACACCATCAATATTCTCTAAGTTTTTAAAGTATGCTCCGAAAGCTTTATCGAACCTGTCATAAAATTTTTCATCCTTAATCAAGCAAGTTCTTGATAGTAAATAAAAGTCATCTACCGAGCCAAAGGCAAGGTTATGCTCCATTGCACCCATTAAATCCAAGAGCTCCTTGATTGAAACAGGCACTCTTGCTTTCTTTAAGGTATAAAAAAAATTGATTAACATAGCTTTATCTTTGCTCTCTTCTTGTCATAAACGCTAGTCTCTCAAGCAAATGGACATCCTGCTCGTTTTTCAAAAGAGCACCGTAGAGCGGAGGGATTGCTTTAGTTGGATCTCGATTTGTCAAAATATCCTCTGGGATATCGTCAGACATAATTAACTTCAACCAATCAACAAGCTCACTTGTCGAGGGCTTCTTTTTAAGTCCTGGTATTTTCCTAACATCAAAAAATATATCCATGGCATCATCTACTAACTTCTTCTTAATTTTTGGAAAATGAACATTGATTATTTTTTGCATAGTAACTCGGTCCGGAAAGTTAATATAATGGAAAAAACATCTTCTGAGAAAAGCATCAGGCAATTCTTTTTCGTTATTGCTAGTAATAATTACGATTGGCCGCTGGATAGCTTTAATAGTCTCACCGGTTTCGTAAACAAAAAACTCCATCCTATCCAATTCTAAAAGAAGGTCATTTGGAAACTCTATGTCAGCTTTATCTATCTCATCAATTAACAGAACCACCTGTTCATCTGTTGTGAAAGCCTCCCAAAGCTTCCCTTTATCAATATAGTTTTTTATCTCATGAACCTTGTTATCTCCCAACTGGGAATCCCTAAGTCGAGAGACTGCATCATACTCGTATAATCCTTGCTGTGCTTTAGTCGTCGACTTTATATGCCAAGAAATGAGTCTTTTCTTTAAAGATTTTGCAACCTCCTCTGCAAGGAGAGTTTTGCCTGTTCCAGGTTCTCCTTTTATCAATAATGGTTTCTGCAATGTTACTGATGCGTTTACTGCCATTTGAAGTTCATTTGTTGCAACATAATTCTTCGTGCCTTTAAATTTCATAATCTTTTCCGGTGTTAATTGATGAATATTTTGATTGTGGGTTACGATAACTCAATTATTAAGAACATTTGAGGTATCTGCCAAATAATCTTTATTACTTCCTAAATAGTTTCCTGCTGGCAAGAAAATATATTAGACGTCCTAAGTGATACAAAAGTAAAACCACTGCTAATAAGGCAAATATTGGTGCCGCACCTCGCTGAAAACCATAATTACCCTTGAGAATTATACCTTCGTATATACTAATAAAAAATGCAGGAGCAAGATATTCTTCACCAATATACGCATCAATCGGAGTAAGAATTAACACTGCAATAAAAATGATGCTAACGTCTCTCAGATACTTAGCTTTCGCACTAGAAAACATCATCCAAAATCCGAAAATTACAGCGGAGGCCCCAAAAAAATATACCAAATATGCAAAAATATAATCAAACATGTCTTGCCTGAAATACTAAACCCATTTCATTACCGTCATAGGAATATCAAGCACATTCACAGAAGTTTCCGAGATAGCCTTATCTTTTATCGATACGCCTAATTCATGAACTAAGTTCTTATTACCACTGACCAAATGGTGCCAATCCGGAAGCGGCTCACCGTTTGCTAATAGTTTGTATGCACAAGAACTTGGTAACCAATCGAAGGATTTAATATTTTTCGAATTTAAGGATACGCAATCGTTTACTATTTCCTCTCTATCTGTGTAATCATTGCACGAAGCATCGTTCAGGTTGTAGCATTTACAAACCACACTGGTATAAGCTACTTTTCCAGTTTGTTCATCCTGCAACTTGACGAGGCAACACTTTCCGCAATGATCGCAGAGAGACTCCCACTCCGACTCGGTAAGTTCATCGAGTGTTTTCGTTTTCCAAAAACTAGTCATTTACTTTTTTATTACTCATTAACTCGACAGTTGGTGCTTTTCTATTATTGCATCAAACAAATGATATCTCCATGTTGTCCTAAAGCCCGATATTAATCGTTCGTTGTCATGCAGATTCCTTACGACAATTTCCAACTCTTTCTTGCTGCACAAAAATTGTGGCGGCAAGTCATTTTCTTCCGCCACTCGGTTAACGTCACTTTTTAGGCTTTTGAATAACTGTCTCTGATTTTTTTGTAACGGTTTTTCCGGTCGCTCTGGTTTAATCTCTTGGCATTTGCACAGAATATCAATAATTTTAATCCCATATCTCTTGATTTTAGACCTATGAATAGAATCGATATAATATAAGTCATCGGTTATCCGAGGATTTCGGATTGCAAGATCTAACATCGACTTCTCCTCTAAAACTCTGGCTCGGGGGATATCAGTTTCTTCTGCTTCAGTCTCTCTCCAATATGATAAATTATACAATCTAACCAACTCTGCATCATTAAGCCTCCATGCACCTTTGATTTTTTTATAATATGCCTCTTTAACATTGCATCTATAATTCCATTTAAGTAAATATTGCATCTCCTCGTCGAAAGAGCTTTTCTTGTCAGCGTCTATTAACATTTGATTCATCAACTTGTATAACTTTGGAAGGTGTATTACATCTAGCGCAGCATAAAGCTTCTGCGCTTCAGATAAAGGTCTTTGAAGCCAGTTGGACCTCGTCATAGATTTTTCTAACTGAATATTTAATAAGGTATCGACCAAGTTAGCATACCCAATACAAAATCTAATATTTAAAAAATTTGCAGCAACTTGCGTATCAAAAATATTTGTTAGCTCTATGTCATACGCTCTATGCAAGACCTCAAGGTCTTCTGCGCACGCATGCATCACAAATTGATTTTTACCAGATTCGAAAAATGCTTTAAATATTGTAGGATCATTAATCGACAAGACATCGACCAACCAACATTTCTCTCCATCTGACAGCTGGATCAATGCTAGTTCAGGGAAAAACGTATTCGTTCGAATAAATTCGGTATCTAAACCTATGTATTTCTCATTAGTCAGACTTTCGAAAACCTCAAGCAACTCATTCCGCGAGTCAATCCAAACTTTCAACTAAAACCCTTGCCTGCTCTCTATTGCAAGATTTAATGTGCCACCATCCAGATATTCCAATTCTCCTCCGACTGGAACTCCATGGGCTATTCTTGATACTGCAATATCCAAAGTTCTTGCCTTATCCGCGATAAAATGTGCTGTTGCTTGTCCCTCGACCGTAAGATTAGTCGCAATGATTATTTCTTTAATCTCACCAGACCTAATTCGTTCAATCAAAAGATTAATGCCAAGATCTTCAACTCCTACCCCATCGATTGGAGACAGGTGACCGTACAGAACGAAATACTTTCCTTTAAAACCTCCGCCTTGCTCTATCGCGTACATGTCTTGAAGGCTTTCTACAACGCAAATTTGATCCTTTAAACGTCGTTCGTTACTGCAGATTGCGCAAACATCAAATTCGCTCAATGCCCTGCACATAGAGCACTTATTAATAGTCTCAAGTGCATCCGTTATCGAGCAAGATATCTCTTTTGCTCCATGCCGATCTTTATTCAGGAGATGAATAGCCATTCTTTGCGCAGATTTCTTACCAATACCTGGAAACCTAGCCAAATCGCTTATAAGTTTATTTAGGATGATTTCCTGCATTTCAAATCAACAATCCATCAAAATGGGAATTTAAATCCTGGTGGCATCTGCAACCCACCAGCAATTGAATTCATCATAGATTTTGTCTCTGATTCAACTTTTCTTACCGCATCATTAAATGCTGCCGCAATCAAGTCCTCTAAAAAGTCTTTATCTTCGGAAAAAACTGAAGGGTCAATAAAAATGTTTTTAACATCATACCGCCCGGTAATTGTAACACTTACAAGTCCGGCACCCGATTCTCCAGTAATTTCAATATTCTGAGAATCATCCTGCATCTTAGCCATTTTTTCTTGCATCTTTTGTGCTTGTTTCATTAGATTATTCATATCCATATTTCTTTCTTCACTCTTTAATTTTTACTGATTCAGTGTCAACTGATCCATCGAATATCTGCTTAAATTTTATAATTGATGGATCGTTATTTATTACCTCGATGGCTTCATTAATTTTATTTCGATGCTCCCGATCTTTTAAGTTATTAGGAGTCTCTCCCTCAGGTTTTCCAGTCAAAATCCTCACCTCAATCTGTGTGTTAAAATATTTAGAAAGTAAAGATGCTAACTCATCCTCATGATCCTTGTTCAAAAGGCTATTGCAATTCTCAGATATCGTGAAAAAAATTGTTGTTGCCTCAATTTTTTCAACAACACAATTATTAGCAATAACACTTAATGATGACTTTATATCTAGTTCTTTTATAACTGAGATCCATGAGCTTTTCTTAAACTCTTCAAACTTCATCTTGCAATCAATTTGCTCTGCTACATTCTGCTCTTCTGAAGACGAGACAATCTCAACTATTTTTTCTGTCTTGGTTGGGAGCGCTGTTTCACTTTTGTCATCAGGTGTCTCTGGCTTGATATTTTCAATTGCCTTACTCAAGAGATTATTTGATAAATCACCCGGCTTAAAACTCAAGCACCTTAGCATTATCATCTCAAATCCTATCCGCTGATCTGAGTTAATATGCAGATCTCTTTTCCCAAGCAAACATATCTGATAGAAGATTTGAACATCCTCTTTGGTGAACTTTTCCGCTAATAGAAAAACTTCATCATCAATTGAAATTACATTTTTATGTTCTGGCAGTGCCTGTATGACGGCTATGTCATGAAAAATAGAAATTAGCTGATCAAGAGCATCATAATAGTCAGGAGAGGTTTGCGCCATTTGATCTATTGATTTTAGTAAAGCAGTCGCATCGTTTGAGGCAATATGTTTACATATGTCATTTAAAAGGTACTTCTCAACGCTACCCAACATGGTATCAACACCGCTCTTGTTAATTGAGCCACCGCCAATCCCGATCGCTTGATCAGTGAGACTTAATGCGTCTCTAACACTCCCATCAGCAGCTTTGCTAATAGATAATATCGATTCTTCACAAAAACCAACGTTTTCGTTTTCAAGAACATTTTTTAAATGATGAGCTATTTTTTGAGCGCTAATTGCGCGCAAGCTAAAATGCAAACACCTAGACAAAATTGTTATAGGAACTTTTTTGTGGTCTGTTGTCGCAAACAAAAATTTAACATGCTCAGGTGGTTCCTCTAAGGTTTTCAATAGAGCAGCAAAGCTTGACTTGGACAGCATATGAACCTCGTCAATAAGGTATACCTTAAACCTACCTCGAGCTGGAAGATACTGAACGTTATTAAGCAAATCACGCATGTCATCAACTCCCGTCCTTGATGCTGCATCGACTTCAATTAAATCTACAAATCTGTCATTGGCAATCTCTTGACAGCTCAAACACTGACCACAAGGAGTCGCGGAAACTCCTCTTTCACAATTTAGACATTTTGAGAGAATTCTAGCTATGGTAGTTTTGCCCACACCGCGCGTGCCACTGAACAAATAAGCATGATGCAACCTACCACTATTCAAAGCATTAGAGAGTGCTTTGGACACATGATCCTGACCAATGATCTCTGGGAAAAACTTTGGACGCCACTTTCTGGCAAGAACTGTTTGACTCATTTCGCCTCGTTAAATATTTCTCAAATTAATGAAAAGCAAAAAGAAAAAGTGGCTCCCCTTAGCAACACCTCGGCACATGGTTAAATAACTACCGTTGCTCCCTTCCGGGCCTGGCGGGATTCGCAATTCACCATTGCAAGGGCACCAAAGAGAACCACCATCAAAGGTGATTATGTGAGTTTTACAGAATCATCGCAACACAATTTTTTAACAGCATAATAGATATATTTTAATCACAGCGTATAATCGAGTGAAGTTAAAGAACTAAGGATTAGGCATGAAGGAAATTTCATTGATATTGAACTTGAGCGAACTGTTAAAGAAGTCAATAAATCTTTTAAAGCTAGTATTTTTAGCTCAACTGCTTTTGTTATCTGCAAGCTGCGGTGATAGCCAAACTAATGTTGAAAAAGGAAATATTAATGGAACCTTGTATTGGGGAAATGGCACTGAACCGCAAAGTCTAGATCCACAAATAGCAACTGGAGTTCCAGAGCATCATGTCATTTCGGCTCTAATGGAAGGTCTCGTTTTAAAGGATAGAAAAACCTTGCTACCAAAACCAGGCGTTGCTGAATCTTGGGATATAAGTGACGACGGACGAGTTTATACTTTCAAAATTCGCGATAATGCTAGATGGTCAAATGGCGACTCTTTGACAGCAAATGATTTTGTCTGGTCTTGGTGGCGTGCGCTTCAACCCGCCCTCGGAAATTTATATGCGTATATGCTTTTCCCTATCGAAAATGCTCAAGAATATTATGAAGGAGCTCTTACAGATTTTTCAAAAGTGGGTGCGAAGGCGTTAGACGAAAATACTCTTCAAGTAACACTCAATCATCCAACCCCATATTTTTTACAACTCCTTGACCACTACAGTTTATTTCCTGTTCATAAAGAGACCATCGAAAAATTTGGAGCGGCGGATGAACGAGGAACCCGATGGACATATGCTGGCAATTTGGTTGGCAACGGAGCGTTTACTCTTGATGAGTGGGAAATTAATAGAAAAATTCTTGTAAAGAAAAATAAGAATTACTGGGACTCTGATAACGTTGATCTGAATGAGATAGTCTTTCTTCCAATCGATAATATGGTTACCGAAGAAAGAATGTTTAGAGCTGGTCAGTTACATGTTACGTCGAGCTTACCTGCCGATAAAATAGCTGCCTATAAAGAAATAGATGATTCGCCTATGCGAATATCACCATATCTTGGTACATACTTTTATAGAATTAATGTTAATGTTCCGCACCTTCAAGATCCAAGAATACGACGAGCTCTTGCAATGGCGATTGATAGAGTAAATCTTGTTGAAAAGATTACCAAAGGGGGACAAATTCCTGCTTATGCGATGACCCCACCGGGTACAATGGGATATTTTCCAGAGAGTTCTTTACAATATGATCCAGAGCGAGCACGAAAACTTTTATCCGATGCTGGTTATCCAAATGGAAAAGATTTTCCGATTACTGAGATTCTCTACAATACTAATGAAGGGCACAGAAAAATTGCGATTGCTATTCAAGAGATGTGGAAGAAAAATTTAAATATAGATATTCAAATTTTAAACCAAGAGTGGAAAGTTTATCTTGACAGCGAAAGCGCTGGAGAATACCAAATCTCAAGGGCTGGCTGGATAGGAGATTATGTCGACCCCAATAATTTCTTGGATATGTTTATATGTGAAGGAGGTAATAACAGAACAGGATGGTGTAACGAAGAGTATGACGATTTAATTCTCAAGATTGCACCCGCAACAAAATCTCATAAAGAGAGATTAGAAATCTTTCAAAAAGCAGAAACGATGCTGCTTGATGATATGCCAGTGATACCGATCTACACGTACACCTCGATACAATTGATTGATTCTGCAGTAAAGAACTTCGACTCGAATATTATGAATCATGCTTATTACAAAGATATCTACTTAGAATCTTTGAACTAATCCTAATATTCAAATGATCAAGTTTCTTTTATCAAGACTACTTCAAGCAGTACCCGTACTAATTATTGTTATTACAGCAACATTTTTCATTGTGCATGCGGCGCCTGGGGGACCTTTCTCAGCTGACAAGGCTGTTCCACCAGAGGTAATTCAAGCACTAGAAGCTCAATACAAACTTGATCAACCAGTTTGGAGACAGTACCTAGGTTATTTGGGAGATATCGCTCGAGGTGATTTTGGTCCATCATTCAAGTATCCGGGAAGAAGTGTCAATGAACTCATTATGGCTGGCTTGCCTATAACCGCAGAGCTCGCATTTTATGCAATGATTATTGCAATTTTAATTGGTGTATTATCTGGAGTGGGTGCTGCAATGCGTCCAAATACCCTTCAAGATTACGTTCCTATGACCTTGGCTATGATAGGAATATGTATGCCATCATTTCTTCTCGGACCTCTTCTGGTGTTAGTTTTTGGAATTCAATTAGAACTTTTACCAGTCTCAGGCTGGGGTGATATCCCTGGGGATAAAATACTTCCATCAATAACTCTAGGGACTGGTTATGCAGCATTCATTGCAAGACTCTCTCGAGGTGGCATGCTGGAAATTTTGTCTCAAGATTACATAAGGACAGCTAGAGCAAAGGGTCTGCGCGAGACAACAGTCATAATTAAACATGCCTTAAGAGGTGGATTAATTCCTGTAGTCGCTTTTTTAGGCCCTGCTTTTGCCGGACTTCTGGCAGGATCATTCGTTGTAGAGACAATATTTCAAATACCAGGTATTGGAAGATTCTATGTCCAAGCTGCATTTAACCGGGACTATACGCTAATCCTTGGAATGACAATCTTTCTGTCTACCCTAATTATTATTTTTAATCTAATCTCAGACTTGATCTCCATATGGCTGAATCCAAAACTTAGAGATGAAGTTTCCAATGGATAAACTAAACAATATAACATCTCAAGTTGAGGCGAGTAGCGAGCTGAAATCGAGCTCTCTATGGCGAGATGCTTGGATAAGATTAAGTAAGAATCGTCTGGCGATTGCTGGGTTAATTGTTCTACTGACTCTAATCATGATCTCACTACTCACTCCGATAATCGCTCCATATGGATACGAGGAGCAAAACCTTGCAATTGGAGCAACAGCTCCGTCTGAAGAACATCTTTTAGGAACAGATATTTTCGGAAGAGATATGCTAACGCGTATCATGTATGGCGGTCGAGTGTCTCTAATGGTGGGATTCGTAGCAACGAGTGTTGCTCTAGTTATAGGAATAAGCTGGGGAGCAATAGCTGGTTTTTTTGGTGGGCGACTCGATGCTGTTATGATGCGAATTGTAGACGCACTTTATGCATTACCATTCATGATTTTCATTATCTTGCTCATGGTTGTTTTTGGAAGGAATATCTTGCTTTTATTCTTAGCGATTGGAGCAGTTGAATGGTTAACAATGGCTAGAATAGTCAGAAGTCAAGTCATGTCAATAAGAAATCAAGAATTTATTGAAGCTGCTTACTCTATTGGCTTGACCCGCTGGGTTATAATAAAAAAACATATTATTCCAAATACGATAGGCCCGGTAATTGTTTATACCACTTTGACAATTCCCAGTGTCATGCTGTTGGAGGCGTTTCTGAGTTTTCTTGGTTTAGGGATTCAGCCCCCCCAGAGTTCATGGGGATTATTAATCAACTATGGAGTAGAAACAATGGAAGAATATCCATGGCTACTCATATTTCCCGGGATGGCCTTATCCCTAACTTTATTTTCTTTAAACTTTTTGGGTGATGGACTTCGTGATGCACTCGATCCAAGAGCGTCAAAAGATTAGGTATTATGATATTAGATGTTAAAAATCTTTCTATAAATTTTCACACCCGGAATGGAATTGTGGAAGCAGTTAAAAATGTCTCTTTTTCAGTAAATAAAGGAGAAACTCTGGCGATCGTAGGAGAATCAGGGTCGGGTAAGTCAGTAACATGTTATAGCCTTTTGGACCTTCTTCCAAAACCACCGGCAAAAGTTGAATCGGGTGAAGCCCTTTTTGAAGGCAGTGATCTACTAAAGTGCAGCGCAAAGGATATGCGAAGTCATAGATGTGATGATATTGCAATCATATTTCAAGACCCCATGACCTCTCTCAATCCTTTTCTGACAATAGGTGATCAGATCATGGAACCACTGCTCAAAAACCCGAACAAGGAAAAGATACACTCCATCAAAGAAGCGAGGTCAAAAGCTCTCTCACTGCTTAAAGAAGTTGGAATTAAAAATGCCTCGGAGCGGTTTAATTCTTATCCTCATGAATTTTCTGGAGGGATGCGACAAAGAGTAATGATAGCAATGGCACTAATTACTGAGCCAAAGCTGCTGATATGCGATGAACCCACGACCGCATTAGACGTTACTATTCAATCACAAATATTAAAACTGATTAAAAAACTTCAGGAAAATCGTGACGTAGCTGTAATATTTATTAGCCATGATCTTGGAGTAGTTGCTGGGATAGCAGACCATGTGATGGTCATGTGTGAGGGAGTGATAAAAGAGAAAGATAAAACTGATGAAATTTTTTATAGGTCTAAGGATGAATATACTAAAAAACTTCTAGCAGCCATCCCAGAAGGTGCAAAAAAACGTCCAAATAGGTCAAATGAAAATGCACTTATCGAAGTTACAAATTTAAAGACTTTTTTTAAAGATCATAAAAAGAAGAAAACTGATCAGAATTACTTCACAAAAGCAGTTAATGATGTGAGTCTTCAAGTTTTTGAGGGCGAAATATTAGGTTTAGTCGGTGAGTCAGGCTCTGGTAAATCCACTTTAGGGAGATCAATGCTTAGGTTAGCCCCTATTTTTTCGGGGTCGGTAAAATACCTCGGCAACGAACTAGGCTGTTTAACTAACCGTGAATTACTTCCATATAGAAGAAAAATGCAAATGATTTTTCAAGATCCTTATGCTTCTTTAAATCCTAGAATGACAGTTTACGAAACGCTTTCCGAACCGCTTCTCTATCATGAAATTGTTCCAAAGAGTCGGGTACTTGAATTTGTAAATCAGCTAATGAGTGACGTTGGCTTAGCTAAAAGTAGCATTTACAAATATCCTCACGAGTTTTCAGGAGGTCAAAGACAGAGAATTGCCATTGGAAGGGCAATTGCAACAAAACCTGAATTCATAATTGCGGACGAGCCAGTCTCCGCATTAGACGTAACAATCCAATCGCAAATCCTTGATCTAATTCTGGAGCTTGTTGAGAGACATAACCTAACCATGCTTTTCATATCACATGATTTGTCAGTTGTCCGTTATATCTCTGACAGGATAATTGTTATGAATAATGGGGTAATAGTTGAGAATGGGAACACAGAAAGTGTTTGGGATAGCCCTAAACATAAATATACACAAGATCTTCTGTCCGCCATACCTCTTCCCGATCCAATCAAGGAGCGACAAAGAGCTATTTAAGATTGACAATCAATACCCGTTCCACGCAAACCGCAATAACCATTTGGGTTCTTTTGCAAATACTGCTGATGATATCCTTCAGCATAATAAAATGTGGATCCAGATATGACTTCAGTAGTAATCTCATCAAACCCATTTTTTGATAACTGAATTTGGTAGTCATCCATACTCTTTATACAAGTTGATACTTGAGTTTTGGAATTGCAAACAATCAAAGATCTATACTGGCTGCCTATATCGTTTCCTTGCCTCATACCTTGTGTGGGATCATGAGATTCCCAAAATATTTTAAGTAAGTCATCCAAAGGCTTTATACGTGGGTCAAAAACCACAAGTACACCCTCAGCATGCCCTGTATTTCCAAAACAAACTTCCTCATATGAGGGATTGTCACGTTTACCTCCGATGTATCCAACGGCTGTCGATACAACTCCAGTTTGTTTCCAGAATAGGCGTTCCGCGCCCCAAAAGCATCCCATAGCAAAAATAACATATTCAATATCATCAAAATCGGAAACAAATATTGAATTCTCAGTTACAAGATTATTTCTCTCTAGTCCAAAAGAATCTTTGAATAATGTATCAATATCCTCAATAACCATTTTCTATCTCTTTTTCTCACAAATTTTTAAGTCTGAATTATGGGTTGCCAAGTCTGTCTTATCTTGCAATTTCATTATGTATACCAATAACCTGCTCTTTTTGTGGTTCAAATTTAAACTCACTCTGACTTTTAACAAGGTCATTCCTCAAGGCATCTAGCTTTTTCAAATACTCCGCATCGACATCTCCGGTTACGTAATTACCATCAAAAACGGAGCATTCGAAATCATTAATTTCAGGATTTCCCTCTGAGGCTGATGCCACCAAGTCACACAAATCCTGATATATTAACCAGTCTGCTCCTATTAATGCCTCAACCTGCTTGTCCGTCCGTTCATGCGCAATTAGCTCAGAGGCCGATGGCATATCGATTCCATATACGTTGGGATACCTAACCCCAGGCGCTGCCGATGCAATGAAGACTTTCTTAGCTCCGGCATCTCTTGCCATTTGAATAATTTCTTGGGAGGTTGTGCCCCGGACAATAGAGTCATCAACTAGTAAGACATTCTTACCAGAGAATTCTAATTTAACTGGACTTAATTTCTGTCTGACTGATTTCTTTCGCTCTTTCTGTCCAGGCATTATAAAAGTTCTTCCTATGTATCTGTTTTTCATAAATCCCTCTCGCAGCTTCACTCCAAGTGTCTCCGCAAGTGCCTGGGCTGACTGTCTACTTGTGTCTGGAATAGGTATTACTACATCTATCGTATAACCTGGATTGGTTCTGATGATTTTTTTTGCCAGACGGTCTCCCATTCGCAATCTACACTTATAAACTGAGATATCGTCCATCATAGAATCTGGCCTAGCAAAGTAAACATGTTCGAAAATACACGGCGTAAGCTCAGGTTTATCAGAGCATTGTTCCAAGAAAATAGACCCAGAAGAGTCAATAAACAATCCTTCACCAGGGCTTAAATCCCTCACAAATTCAAAACCTAAACTTTCAAGCACTACCGACTCAGAGGCAACTGCATATTCATACTTATTCAAATACCTTTTTCTTCCGTAACAAAGAGGTCTTATCCCAAACTGATCCCTAAATGCAAACATTCCATAGTTAGCTATTAAACCCACTACAGCATATGCACCCCTGCATCTGCTGTGAACACCCTTAATTGCAGAAAAAATGTCATCGTGCTCTGGATGTAACTTTCCCTTTGATTGGAGCTCATATGCAAATATGTTGAGTAATACTTCGGAATCTGAATCAGTATTTAGATGCCTGAGATCATGATTACATATCTGTTCTCTAAGCTCATCGGCATTGGTAAGATTACCGTTATGTGCAATAAATATCCCATAAGGCGAATTCACGTAAAACGGTTGCGCTAGAGCAGGTCCAGAACTTCCCGCTGTCGGATATCTTACATGTCCGATACCCGAATTCCCTCTCAAAGTCATCATATGACTCCTTCTGAAAACATCTCTTACCAGCCCTTCTCCTTTACATTGATGCAACTCACCATCGTTTTCAGTTACTATCCCAGCAGCGTCTTGCCCGCGATGCTGAAGGATAGTCAATGCATCATAGAGCCTTAAATTAACTTCAGACATCCCAGCTATCCCAATAACTCCACACATAATTTATACCCAACTACTTATTAGATTTATGATTAAAGTCGCTAATTCCCGTCCCACTGTCTCAAATGACTGAAAAAAAGGAATGAAACGTGATTCTAACCACCATGAATCTGATGAGACCGGAACTGCTTTTGGCAAAATTATTACTATTGCAAGCACAATCAGAAATCCTCTAAATAGTCCAAAAACAAGTCCTAAAGTTTTATCCGTTCCCGATAAACCTGTCGATTTAACAACTTTTCCAAGAAAAAAGTTAATCAGACTTCCAATTAGCAAGGTACCAACAAAAAGTATGCCCCATGCTGTCATTTCCCTCAATGAAGGCAGCGCTATAAGATTATTGAGCAGATCTGAGATCACATCTTTAAAACTTACAGCCACAAAAAAAGCAGACAACCAAATAACAATTGACATTGTCTCCTTCAAAAAACCTCTCACGACACTTATTAACCCAGATACTGCAATTAAACATGATATTAATATATCAACATAGGCAAAAGAAATGATTGTTTCATTCATAACTAGGGTTATTTACTATGAACATATTGCAAAACCTTAGGGTCAATATTATATCGCTTTTCTATAGACTCTTTATCAATAAGAATTCTCTGTTTTTTAAGTTTTGGGCCTAGCAAAACTCTTGAGTAATTCGTGTCATTAATACTTATCTCTTCGACAAATACTTTAAACCCCCCAGATCTTATATTTTTTGCCAATTTCTGAGCTTCGTCTTCAGAGTTAAATATCCCTAACTCAAGTTGCCAAAAGACAGGCAAGCCAGTTTCACTTAATCCATGGGATAAATCGACTTGATTTGTTGTATTTTTATAGTACGAATCCGGAAATTTTTCACTAAGCACATTGGTTTTAACTAAGCCTTTAAATGCACTACTGGCCTCCAGCTCGAGAACATTAAGGGGAGCACTTGGTATCATCGTCTGTTGGCTATCACTACTCGAACCAGAGATATCGCGCTTGACCAACAAAATCAAAAGTATAATCAATAATATCGCGACTGCACCAAACGCCCAATCTTTGGCTTTTACTTTCACTTCGGTTGAATCTCAATCAATTTCATAACAGACGCCACACAGGAAAATGAGCCGAATACAACTATTAGATCATTACAAGTTGCCAAATTATAAGCGTTTTGAAATGCCATCTCCATAGTTTCAAAAACTTTCCCATGCAGTCCACGAGATCTAATAAAATCCAAAAGCACATTAGGATCTGCCGCTCTATCATTATCAGTAATCCTTCCGATAAACCAATAATCAAAAGTAGCATCAAGCTTGTCAACTATAGAGTACCAGTCCTTGTCTCTCAGAATCGAGACAACGGCATATGTTTTACCATTTGACTCAATATTTTTCGCAAGCACTTCGGCCGCTTCGGCGTTATGAGCAACATCAAAAAGAATATTTATTTGATTATGAATTTTAAATTGTTGCCGTCCCTCTAGAGTTGCTTGATTCAATGACTTTAAAATTTCGTTTTTCTCAATTGGAATTCCGGTGAGACTTAGTGCCTGAATTGCAAGAGCTTTATTGATGCTCAGAATACTTGTATCTTTTAAAATACCAAAAGTATGAAGCTCCTCTTTTAATGTTATTTTTAATTCTTTTGAGTGAGCTGAATTTGGACTTAAAAAAAAGTCTTTATTGACAAAATACGAATCTGCTCCAATGTCAGATATATAACGATTCAAACCTTTAGGTAAGTCATGCTCGCCTATTAACAGTGGTTTGCCTTTTCTAGCAATACCCAATTTCTCTCTGCCAATCTCAAGTCTAGTGTTACCCAACCACTCCTTATGATCCAGACCGATGCTTGTCAAGATAGCTAAATCTGCGTCGATTATATTCACTGCATCGAGTCGGCCTCCCAGGCCTACCTCAAGGATCACAAAATCAAGATTATTTTTTGAGAAAATTATTAATGCACACAGCGTATTAAACTCAAAATAGGTAAGTTTTATTTCACCTTTTAACGATTCAATGAGCTCGAAAGCTTCTACGATATCGTGATCAAGTGCGGCGAAACCATTTAGTTTGATTCGTTCATTAAATTTAAAGATGTGTGGTGAAGTGAATGATCCGCATGAATGATTGCTGATGCAAAGAATTTCTTCGATACATTTTACGGTAGAACCCTTACCATTCGTTCCAGAGACAGTTATGACAAATGGTGCAACTCTGGATACACCGAGCTCTCTCCTAATTCTTGACCAAACGACACTAACCCTCTCCAAACCGAGTTCAATCTCGAGAGGATGATTCTTATTTATAAACTCTAGCCACTCTTCAAGCGAGTGATCAATCACGCAAAGATCTCATACTATGAGTAAGTATCAAAAGCATTTTGTGAAGTCTTTGACGCAATTCATTTCTCGGAATAATCATGTCAATTTGGCCTTTTTCTAACAAAAACTCACTTTTCTGAAAATCCGATGGTAATTTTTGGCGAACTGTTTGTTCAATAATATTTGGTCCTGCAAAACCAGCGCGTGCACCGGGTTCAGCAATATTTAAATCTCCTAGCATGGCGAGGCTTGCTGACACTCCACCATATACTGGGTCAGTCATCACTGATACATAGGGTATCCCTGCAATTCTCATTTTTTCTAAAACCGCACTAGTTTTTGCCATTTGCATTAATGAGACCACCGCTTCCTGCATCCGGGCACCTCCAGATGCTGAAAAGCAAATCAGTGGTTTTCTCTCTTCAAGCGCTTTTTTGGCTGCTAGAGCAAACTTTTCTCCCACAGCATATCCCATAGAGCCTCCATTAAAAGAAAATTCAAACGAACAAACAATAACGGGCAAAGATTTTAGATTACCCGATACTGCTACCAGTGCGTCTCGCTCACCAGTATGCTTCTGAGCTTCCAAGAGCCGGTCTTTATATTTTTTTACATCTTTAAATTTCAATCTATCAATTGCTTCAATATCTTGACCAATCTCACGAATCCCATCCTCGTCTAAAAAGATATTTATTCTCCGGCGTGCACCAATTCGCATGTGGTAACCACATTTAGGACATACATCCAAATTTCTCTCAAGTTCGGGCCTATACAAAGGGGACTGGCATTTAATACATTTCTTCCATAAACCCTCAGGAACTGAATTGCCCTTCTCAGTTTTAGAAGTAGTCAGCCCTTTTGGTCTTATTCTATCAAGCCAGTTCATATTTTATAAAATCGTTCTATCCAATTCGTTATACTATCATGTACCTAGGCATATGCTGATATATCAGCCAATTTAACACTCTCGACAAAGTCCGCCAGCATACATTCATCTTTTGATCCAGGCGAGTTCTCAACACCTCCACTAACATCAACCATATATGGTTTATGCTCTTCTATTGCCTTTCCCACATTATCTGAATTCAAGCCACCCGCTAGTATTAATGGTGCCGAAAGTTTTTTTGGCAATAAATTCCAATCAAATGTTTCTCCAGTACCTCCATATTTTGTAGGATGCCAAGCGTCAAATAAAAATCCTCCCTCTGCTTTAAAATCTTGGATAGAGGTGATGAGATTTAACTCCGAATGGACACGGATCGCCTTGATAAATGGATATTTAAATTGATTGCAGAAATAAGAAGACTCATCGCCATGAAACTGAATAAAGTCAGGCTTTAGCATCTCTATAACTTTTTCCACTTCATTTTGAGCAGGATTTACCATAAGTGCAACGGTCGATATTTTTTTACTAACTGAATCCATGATTTCATGACTTTCCTCCAATCGGACATATCTTTTGCTATTTTTATATAAAACAATTCCAATCGCATCAATGTCGAATTTACATACCATCTCAGCTTGATCAGTCGATGTAATTCCACAAATTTTTATTTTAGTTGTTTTACTGCCCTTATCGATCATATCTTTCACTCTCAATGAACAATGGTCCTTTCTCTAAAACTGGTATTTGATACCTTTCAGGATATTCAACATTCACTAGATAAAGGCCATTTGGCGCCGCAGTTGCTGGGCCCAATGTCCTATCTTTAGATCTCAATAATAACTTCATCCACATCGAGTTATTCTTACCTTCTCCAACTGAAATCAATGCGCCCATAATATTTCTTACCATGTGAAGTAAAAATGCATTTGCTGTTATATCAAAAATAATAAAACTATTGAGCTGCATTATATTCGCTGATTTTACATTTCGATATGCAGAGTGCGACTGACATCCACTTGCTCTAAAAGCAGAGAAATCTTGCTCACCTAGCAGGTGGCCGCATGCTCGTTGCATTTCATCTAGTAATAGAGGCTTATCCCTCCAATACAATTCGTGATTTAGCATAACTGGTTTCAATCTCTGGATCAGTATTATGTAACGATATGAACGACTTATTGCACTAAACCTGGAGTGAAAATGTGGCGAAACTTTATTGATCCATATAAGCGAGATTGAATCAGGCAACTCTCTATTAACACCCTTTAACCAATTCTCCTCAGTTCTATCCGCAGAGGTGTCAAAATGAATAACTTGATGAGTTGCATGAACACCAGTATCTGTTCTGCCAGCGCAACTAACTATAATTTTTTGATTCGCAACGTAAGAAAAAGCTTTCTCGATCTGCTCTTGAAGCGATGGTGAATGATTTTGTTTCTGAAACCCACAAAAGTCTTTGCCATTATAAGACAAAATAGCAGCTACTCTCTTTAACCCCCGAGGGAGCTGACAACTCTCAGGAACATTACAATTAGTTTTATACTGCCATTCAGAACTTATCATAAATGCTTAGTGTATTTATCCAGAACCTATGATTTTTCCAAATCTTTCAACATTGCTTGAGCAGTCTCTTTATCCTTGCCTACCGATTCTGAAATTAACTCTTTCAATACTTCTTTAGCGGCATCATCTTCATTATCATCAATTAAAGATCTTATTAGACTCATTTTTATCTCAAGCGCATCTATTTCTTCAAACTCATTTTCTAGTGATTCCTGTTTACTTAAATCTTTAGAGCTCGATGAATGACCATTGACTTTAGCATTAATAATCGTCTTAAAATAAGATACCCTTCTTAAAAAATATAGGATTGTGACTAGTAAGATGAGACTCAAAAGCATTTTAGACTCACCATAAATCAACCACTTCTCTATACTAGTTTTATCGCTCTCAACTTTTTTTTCGGTTTCAAATTTTTTTATTACGATTGTTTTTTTCGCCAATTCCTCTTTTATTAACTTCAGCTCACTATTAAGTTGCTTAATTTCTGCCTCATTCTTTGATAGAGCCTCAGAGACTAGACTTAATTTGGTAGATCCTGGATCAACCTGTGAAGGATCTGCGATCGGGTCATTAGCGATGAAATATGGTATTTGAATATTCTCGTCTTGCTCTTTAATAGATTCTGTTGAAGAATCAAAAAATTCACTAAAACCATCGTCATTATCTGAAACCGAGTATTTTTCTATCTCTGAAAGGTTCGCTACAAAGAGACCGTCCTGCTTTTTCAAAAAACTAACTTCAGGAATCAACAATCGAATGCCCTCTATAATCTGTGTCGGATCGTTTTTTTCGAACGAAAACTTATTGGATTTATATATTCCATCCATCACTTGCCAGACGGAGATATCTTTGCTTTCCATTCCTTCAGCAATGCTCCATAGAGTCTCTCCTTCTCGCACCAAATACTCACTTTTATCTCCTTTAGCATAAGATTGGGATGTCATTAATAAAATAAATAAAAATATAAAAGTCATCCCGTTCTTTACTCTGGACAAAGATACTCGAATAGATAGCTTGCTATTAATCCTATACATCAAGGTTTTTTAATATCCTTTTTGAACAATAATCTTCAGCATTCTCCGCAAAGGCTCAGATGCACCCCACAAAAGTTGGTCACCTGATGTAAAAACTGACAGATATTGTTCGCCCATATTCATTTTTCTCAATCTTCCAACAGGAATATCAAGCTTACCCGCAACCGCGCTCGGCGTAAGTTCGCTCAATGAGTGTTCTCTCGTATTCGGAACAAGCTTGACCCAAGGATTCGAGTTTTCAATCAAATTCTCAATTTCATTTATCGCAACAGATTTATTTAATTTGATTGTAAGAGCTTGACTGTGGCATCTCATTGACCCAACGCGCACACAAATTCCGTCCAAAGGGATTGGCTTATCAGTGGTCCCTAAAATTTTATTGGTCTCAAATTGATTTTTCCACTCCTCACGACTCTGACCATTGCTCAGTTCGCTATCTATATACGGAAGCACGTTTCCAGCTAATGGATAACCAAAGTTTTCTTTAGCAATTTTATTACCATTCATAAATTGGGTAACTTGTTTATCCAAACCCAATATTGCGGAGGGAAGCTTACTAAAGTCAATATTTGTAAATTTTCCTATTTGAAACATCTGCTTAACCAGTTCTTCCATTGATGATGCTCCAGCTCCTGATGCAGCCTGATAGGTCATAGAACTCACCCAGTCGATGAGTTTTTCACAAAAAAGTCCATTTATTGCCATAAGCATCAAACTTACCGTGCAGTTTCCGCCTACGAAATCTTTTACTCCAATTTTGATGGCATGCTCAATTCGACTTAAATTTACTGGATCTAGAATTATGATTGATGAATTAGATTTCCTGAGGGATGACGCAGCATCAATCCAATAGCCCTTCCATCCGGTTTTTCGCAATTGTGGATGAATATTTTCCGTGAATGCACTCCCTTGACAACTCAAGATTATATCCATCGATTCAAGCTCTTCTAGGGAATTTGCATCATGCAGCTTATCAGTCGACTGTCCAATATCAGGACTAATTTGACCCACTTGAGAAGTGGAGAAGAATACAGGCTCGATTAATTTAAAATCGCCCTCCTCTATCATTCTTGATAGAAGAACCGACCCAACCATTCCACGCCATCCTATAAAGCCTACTTTAACCATCCCAATTTTCCCAACAAGTCGATAAGAGAGCCTTTAGCCAGAAAGCTCACATATCGCATCAACAACACGGTCGCCCATTTCAGATGTATTTAAACACATTCCGTTATCAGAACTAGTTTTTATATCGACAGTTCGATATCCATCTCGCAATACCTTTTTAACGGCTGATTCAATTAACGTTGCTTCATCCTCATACCCTAATGAGTATCTAAACATCATTGCTACCGAAAGAATCGTTGCCAATGGATTAGCAATCCCTTTGCCCGCGATATCCGGCGCAGATCCGTGACAGGGCTCATAAAGTCCAAGCTTTGAGGAATTAAGTGAGGCCGAAGGAAGCATCCCGATGGACCCAGTTAACATTGCAGAAATGTCCGAAAGAATATCTCCAAACATATTACCTGTAACAATTACATCAAATTGCTTTGGATCTTTGATCAACTGCATTGCAGCATTATCAACATACATATGACTCAATGATACTTCGGGAAAATCCATGGATACTTCGGTGATTATTTCTCGCCACAGCTTCGTAGCCTCCAAAACATTTGATTTATCTACGGAACAGACTCTCCCATCCCTCTGTATCGCAAGCTCGAAAGCTATTTTTACTATTCTTCTTATTTCAGATTCAGAATATCTATAAGTATTAAAGCCCTCTCTGTCTCCCGAATCATTTACTATAATTCCTCGAGGCTCACCAAAATAAATTCCACCAACCAGTTCTCTCACAATGATTAAATCTAAACCCTCCAAAACATCCCTCTTGAGTGATGATGAGTCTAAAAGTTCATCAAAAATCTTCGCAGGTCTTATATTTGCATAAAAATCCAACTCCTTTCTTATTTTGAGTAGGCCTTGCTCTGGACGCAATTTTAATTCCAAGTTATCCCAACTAGGCCCTCCCACCGCACCGAGGAGAATTCCTTTAGATTGTTTAGCGCTAGCAATAGTTTCTTTTGGACAGGGATCACCAAAGCTATCAATAGCCGCACCACCAATTAATCCGTATTCGATATCTAAAGGGAGGTAAAACCGTTTTTTGACTGTATTAATTACCTTTACCGCTTCTCGAGTGATCTCTGGACCGATATTATCACCAGGGAGAATTAGAACTTTAACTGTACTCACTTAATCGCTCCAAAAACCCAAGGACAGATTTTCTCGCGTTGTTTTTCAAATTTTTTAATGGCCTCTCGATCTTTCAGTGTTAAATCAATTTCATCTAAACCTTGTATCAAACAATCCTTATAAAACGAATCAATGATAAATTTAAATTCGAATTCTTCGCCAAAGTTACTTTTTACACTTTGATTTACTAAATCAATACATAGGGAAAAGTTCTCCGTTGAATAAAGTTTTTCAAATAAGAACTCGACCTCAGAATCTATAAGCGTAATCGGTAGAATTCCATTCTTGAAACAATTGTTGTAGAAGATATCTGCAAAACTTGGTGCAATTAATACTTTAAATCCATAATCCTCCAAGGCCCATGGTGCGTGCTCCCTGGATGAGCCACATCCAAAATTTTTTCGGGTCAATAATATTGAGGCATGCTCATATCTTTCCTGATTCAAGGGAAATTTCATGTTAAGCGGTCTTGATGAACAATTTTGTCCTGGATATCCAACATCTAAATAACGTAATTCATCAAACAAGTTTTGTCCGAATCCAGTTCTTTTGATAGATTTAAGAAACTGTTTAGGAATAATCATATCAGTATCTACATTGACCCTATCAATAGGGGCCACAATCCCTGTATGGGTGGTAATCGAATTAACCATTTTAGATCTTATTGATTTCCTTGCGTAATTTGACGAACATCAGCTATTCTGCCGAAAATTGCGGCTGCTGCTGCCATGGACGGACTCATCAAGTGAGTTCTACCTCCATTTCCTTGTCGACCCTCAAAATTTCTGTTTGATGTTGATGCACAATGCTCACCAGGATTTAGTTTGTCTGAATTCATTGCCAAACACATTGAACAGCCTGGTTCTCGCCACTCTAGTCCCGATCTCTTAAATATCTTGTCCAATCCTTCACGCTCGGCCTGCGATTTTACCATTTGAGATCCGGGCACTACCAAGGCCTGCTTAATTGATGATGCGACCTGCCTTCCTTTAACAACTTCAGCAGCTTCTCGTAAATCTTCAATTCGAGAATTTGTACAAGACCCAATAAAAACCTTATCAATACTTATTTCTGTCATTAGAATTCCGGGCCTTAAGTTCATATATTTAAGTGCCGAATCATAGCTTTTTTGACGATCTACAGATTCAAAGCTCTTTGGATTGGGAATTTTGTCTGTAACCGAGCATACCATTTCAGGTGATGTGCCCCATGTGACCTGAGGTTCCATATCATCCGCAGATAACGTTACCTCTTTATCGAATATTGCGTCTTTGTCGCTTCGCAAATTCCTCCAAGACTTAATTGCATAATCAATCTGCGATTTATTCGGACCAAACTCTCTGTTACTGCAATACTCTATTGTCTTATCATCCACTGCGACCATCCCTACTCTCGCTCCAGCCTCGATCGCCATATTGCAAACTGTCATTCGCCCCTCAATTGACATTTCTTCAAAAACTTGCCCGGCAAACTCGATTGCATATCCAGTTCCTCCAGCAGTGCCTATGTGACCTATTATCGATAGAATTACGTCTTTTGGCGTTACTCCAAACGGCAGTTCACCATCAACAAGAATACGCATATTCTTCATCTTTTTGGTAATAAGACATTGAGTCGCTAACACATGTTCCACTTCTGATGTTCCAATCCCATGAGCAAGACATCCAATCGCACCGTGCGTGGCAGTATGAGAATCGCCGCAAACAACAGTCATTCCGGGCATAGTAGCTCCTAATTCTGGTCCCATAACATGGACAATGCCTTGCCCTGGATCATTCATTTGAAATTCTCTAATTCCAAAAAGCGTACAATTATCATTTAAAGTTTTGACTTGTATTTGTGATGTTTTATCTGGGATTCCACTAACTCCACCTTTTCTTTCATTAATATCAGTGGATATATTATGATCAGTGGTCGCGATATTTGTATCCGTTCGCCAGGGTTTCCTTTTTGCCAATCTGAGACCTTCGAAAGCCTGCGGGGACGTTACTTCGTGGAGAATATGTCTATCAATATATAATAAGCTAGATCCGTCATCTCTATTCTTAACCAGATGTTCAGACCAAAGTTTGTCGTAAAGCGTTTGACCAGCCATATTTGTGATTCTTCCAAATATTTGAAATCTTATAGTAATTTATTTTTTGTTTTGTGCCTTATCTCTAAGGTAATGATCCAGCAAAGTAATTGCAATCATCGCTTCAGCTATTGGCACAGCTCTTATTCCAACGCAAGGATCATGACGACCTGTCGTAACAACTTCTACCTCCTCACCTTTGGTATTAAGCGAGCGTCCAGGTTTTCTAATACTTGAGGTTGGTTTTAGTGCTAGTCTAGCAATGATGTCCTGCCCCGTTGATATGCCACCTAAAATGCCACCTGCTGAATTCGACAAAAATCCACCTGAATTAATCTCATCTCTAAATTCCGACCCCAGCTTACTGACACAATCAAAACCATCACCTATCTCAACACCCTTAACGGCGTTTATACTCATCAATCCATGGCATATCTCTGCATCTAGCCTATCAAAAACTGGCTCGCCAAGACCAACAGGTATTTTGTGAGCAACAACTGTGATCTCTGCACCTACAGAATCGCCATCTCTCCTGAGTTTAGTGATTAAATCTTCTAACTTTGGAACAAGATCAGCATCAGGTGTAAAAAAACTATTTTTCTCAATGAAATCTTTATCAAAGTTTTTGAAGCCAAGAGCTCCGATTCTACTCACATAGCCAAAGACTGAAGAACCAACAAGCTCGTTGAGGACTTTTTTTGCGATTGCACCTGCGGCGACCCTCATAGTTGTCTCCCTCGCAGAGCTTCTTCCTCCGCCCCGATAGTCTCTAATCCCATACTTCTTTTCATAGGTATAATCCGCATGAGATGGTCTAAATAAATCTTTGATTTTACTATAATCTTTGCTCTTATGATCTTGATTTTTTATTAATAAGCCAATCGGTGTTCCAGTCGTTCTACCGTCAAAAATCCCGGATAAAATGCGTATCTCATCGTCCTCTTTTCTTTGAGTGGTATAATGAGACTGTCCGGGTTTCCTTCGATTTAAATCAGGTTGAATATCTGATTCACTGAGACATATGTTAGGCGGACAGCCGTCAACGATGCACCCTATGGCGTCACCATGACTTTCACCAAATGTTGTTACTGAAAACAACTTACCAAATGTATTACCTGACATTGCTGAGATTCAAACCTTTAAAGCTTTTGAATTTATTATACGATATTTAACCAAGTAATTCGCTATAGGCATCCAAATCATCGCGTGTGAGCATAAAAACTCCTGCATCCCCCTCAGAAAACTCAAACCAGAAAAACGGTATTGACGGAAACGTTAATTCAAGTGCAGATCGTGAATTACCCACTTCAACAATCAAAACACCTTTTTCTGTTAAAAAATCTCTCGCATCTCTCAGTATTCTCAGAACAAAACTTAAACCATCATCACCAGCCATGAGAGAAATTTTTGGCTCGTAATGATACTCAGATGGCATGCTCAGCAAGTCTTGCTTATCAACATAGGGCGGATTAGATACGATCAAATCAAACTTGGAGTTGGTTAGATTTTCAAATAGATCGGACTCTAATATCTTAACCCTGCCTGCCATGTCATGATTTTTTATATTTATCTCACCAACTTCTATCGCACCCTTGGAAACATCAGATAAAACAACATTTGCTGATTTGAATACGTAAGCACATGAAATCCCTATACAACCACTTCCTGCACATAAATCTAATATCGTATTCGGATTATTCACCCAAGGCTCAAAGCTCTGATGAATTAAATTAGCTATCGGTGATCTAGGAATAATTACGCGCTCATCAACAAAAAAAGGCAGGTCAAAAAACCATGCAGTTTTAGTGATATATGCAGACGGTATCTTGGTTTCTATCCTCTTATCAAACAATGAAAAAATTCTTGAGCGCTCATCTTCAGAAAGAATACGGTCAAGCAGTGAAACTGATGAATCATGAGGAAGACCCAACGCGAACAAAGATAAATAAACCGCGTCATCCCAAGCATTTGTTGTTCCATGACCGAAAAATAAGTTCGACTCAACGAATAATTTTTCTCCATAAGCTAAAATATCGCGGAGCGATTCTAAATTTTTTCTCGATATTGTTCTATTCGCCATATTTTTTTCTGTATTATACTTTTTCATAAACTTGCATATAACATTCTCAAACAATTGAAATATAATAGAGAGCGAGTAACGCTAAACTGAGTAAGACGATAGGCAGCACCCTAGCACTAACAAAAGTTTGGCATCAATTACCGAACTGTAGCAATTTGATTGTAGCAACTCTACTTGTAAGAGAGTAAATTCAGCTATGACGATGACTTTAGCGGAGTTAAAACAAAATTTATTGTAAAATATGCGATAATGGGTATACATTGTAAAACTTGCTTGTGAAAAGATGGT
>OCZA010000030.1_pt1 | contig 45147 bp, 42 predicted proteins | sample 1539021 | NCBI WGS metagenome assembly OCZA01 (sample SAMEA2619376, study PRJEB22493) | marine metagenome | biome: marine biome (ENVO:00000447); feature: surface water layer (ENVO:00002042); material: "saline water (ENVO:00002010), including plankton (ENVO:xxxxxxxx)" | depth 5 m | reverse complement strand
GGATACAAAAACACTTAAGAAAACTATAATAGATATTAAAATTTTCATATTTTTTCCAAATTTTTAAGTGTTTAAAATATCTATACGATATTAAATTTGTGGGCCAGAATCCACGAGTTTTTTTCCATGATCGTCATCACAGAATTTTTTGAAGTTATTTATAAATAATTTTGCTAGATCCTTTGCTTTTTTATTCCAGTTATCTACGGAGTCCCAAGTTGACCTAGGGTCTAACAAATCTGATGGAATATCATTTACACTTTTAGGAATTGCGAGATTGAAAAATGGGATGTTGTGTGTTTCTACTTTATTCAGTTCGTTGTTCAAAATAGCATCTATAATTGCTCTGGTATTTTTTAATGAAATTCTTTCACCTTTTCCATTCCACCCAGTATTGACTAAAAATACTTTTGCATTTGCTGATTTCATTTTTTTGGAAAGAACATTTGAATATTTCGTAGGATGAAGCATCAAAAAAGCAGCTCCATAACATGCTGAAAAAGTTGGCTGGGGCTCGGTTATCCCTCTTTCTGTTCCAGCTGTTTTTGCGGTAAAACCTGATAAAAAGTGATATTCAGCTTGTTCATAAGAAAGTATTGACACAGGAGGAAGAACTCCAAATGCATCAGCAGCTAAAAAAATAATTTTGGAGGCATGTTGTCCTTTGGAAACTGGTTTTACAATATTTTCTATATGATTGATAGGATAGGAAACTCTTGTATTTTCTGTAACTGAGGTATCAGAGTAATCTACTATACCATTTTTGTTTACACTTACGTTTTCTAAAAGCGCATCTCTTCTAATTGCTTTGTATATGTCTGGTTCTTTATCTTTATCTAAGTCAACAGTTTTAGCATAACATCCACCTTCAAAATTAAAAACACCTTCTTGGTCCCAACCATGCTCATCATCACCAATTAATTGTCTTTTTGGATCAGTAGAAAGAGTTGTTTTTCCAGTACCTGATAGACCAAAAAACAATGCAACTGAACCGTCATTACCCTTATTGGCTGAACAGTGCATTGAAGCTATATTCTTTTGTGGTAATAAGTAATTCATTACAGAAAACATTCCTTTTTTCATCTCACCGCCATACCAACTGCCTCCAATTATTTGAATATTATCTGTTAAGTTAAAAGCTATAAATGTCTCGGAATTTAGTCCTTGCTTTTCAAAGTTTTTGTTTATTGACTTAGATCCATTCAAAACATGAAAATCAGGTACAAAGTTTTTAAGTTCTTCATCAGTTGGTCTTATGAACATATTTTTAACAAAGTGAGCTTGCCATGCAACTTCCATCACAAACCTCACGCTTAAACAAGTATCTTTGTTAGCTCCACAAAATGCGTCAATCACATAAAGTTTTTTATTTGAAAGTTGATTACTAACAATACCATACAGACTATCCCATATTTCTTTATCAATTGGTTTATTGTCATTTTTGGAAAATTCTGAAGTCCACCATAAATTATTTTTAGTAGTCTCATCTTTTAAGATATATTTATCTTTAGGAGATCTTCCTGTATAAATACCCGTCATCACATTAACAGCGCCGAATTCAGTATTTTGAACTTTCTCAAAACCCTCTAACTTTAAAGAATTTTCTTCAGTATAAAGATGTTCAAAAGACGGATTATAGATAATTTCAGTAATATCTTTTATTCCAATGTCAGTTAATTGCTTTTGTACTTTATTAATCATTAAATCATCCAAAATCTATTTTAAGGCGTAAAACTAATCTTTATTATTTTAAAAGAAACTTCAAGTTAATTATATTAAAAAAATGGTATATAAAAAATTAAAATTAATGATGTAAAATATTATATTTTCTAATATGTTTTTTGGGATCTATTTAATTTAAATTTTTTAAATTAAATTGAATAATCTTTTGAATAAATTAAATGAAGAAAAATTATGGATAAAAATTTAACTATTATAGGTGGAGGTTTTGCCTCTTGGGTGCTAGCAAGTGTTTTTGCCGAACAAGGTTATAATATCAATCTGTTTGAGAGTAAAGGCAAAAACTTTGGATCTCAACAAATATCTCCCAATGGTTGGGTTGCGCTATCTAATCTAATAAGCCTAAAGAAAATAGAACCATATTTTGAACCCTTTCATGATATCTATTTTAAAAAGTTAAATACCAATCAAAACTTGGAATTTTTAACCCAGTTCAATTTATTAAATAAAACAAATAATTTTGGTTCTATTGAAAGAGAAAGTATAATTAAGATATTCAAAAACCAAACTCTTAAAAATAAATCTGTTAAGGTTTATAATTCACAGATACAACATATAATTTCTGAAAATGAAACTAATAAAGTTATTGATGATAACGGAAGAGTTTTTGAAGCAAAGCATATAATAGGTGCAGATGGTATAAATGGTATATGCAGAAGATTTACTGTGGGATCAGATAATAATAATTTAAACTCAAAAAAAATTTATAGGGCTGTTTCTTTTCAAAATAATCCCTACCAAATGACAAAAAAAATTCTTCAAGTTTTATTTCATGATACAGGTTATTTTGTTATTTACCCAACTATAATTAATAAGAAAAAAGCTACTAATTTTATTTTTGTACCTACTAATAATAATTTTAGTCCACCAATGATTGATAACAAAATTGTAAATTATTTAATACCTAATGATTTAGATTGGATCACCACAATAAGTTCATATAAAAGTGGCGAGAAAACTTCTATTTATAAAAATGGTGTTTTCTTATTTGGTGATGCCGCATTCACTATACCTCCACACTTAGCCCAAGCAGGTAATCAAATATTAGAAGATGCAGATTTTATAAGAAAAAAATTAACTGAAAATAGTAATTTTAAAGAGATTGTAAATTCTTTTATTAAAGATAGATATCTCAAAAAAAGTATTATTGCTGATAAATCTTCAATGATCGGTAAAGTATTTAGTGCCCAAAAATTAGTTGGAAATTTAAGAAACTTATGTATTAAATCAGATAATATCGATTTTCTTGACTACGTACTCAATCCTATATGGAAAAATGAAAATTATGAATAAGACATTAATATTTTTTTTAATAATAATTGGAATTTCAATGATTAACAAAGTTAGTGCTAATGCATATAAGTATAGTTTCACATCAATTGATGGTAAGGTTATAAATTTGAAAGAGTTTAAGGGAAAACCAATTTTGATAGTCAATACAGCCTCACTTTGTGGTTTTACCAATCAATATAAAGATATTGAATCACTTCATGACGAGTATAAAGAAGTTGACTTGATAGTGTTAGGTATACCCTCTAATGATTTTGGCAATCAGGAATTATCTTCAAACGCTAAAGTTAAAGAATTTTGTACAACAAATTTTGACATTAGTTTTTTATTAACCGAAATAACTAAAATAAAAGGGCAAAATGGGCATCCTTTCTTTAAATGGGTAAAAGAGGAGGCTGGTTTTCTAGCTTTCCCAAAATGGAATTTCTATAAATATTTAGTTAATCGTAAAGGCGAATTAGTATCATGGTATTCAAGTACAACAAACCCTATGTCAGAAAAAATTAAAACAGAAGTTAAAAAGTTAATAAACGAAAAATAAAAAGCCATCATAAGATGGCTTTTATAAATATAGAAATTAATTATATTTTATTCTCTGTTACCGAGAAACATTAACAGAAATTGAAACATTAATATAAAATCTAAATATAGAGTTAAAGCACCTAAAACAGACTTTTTACCTGCTGCCTCATTATTATCTCCAGCCAAATACATATTCTTAATCTTTTGTGTATCATAGGCTGTTAGACCTGCAAATATTAAAACACCAATGATTGAAATCATAAAGTCTAATTGCGTAGATGCCATGAATATATTTACTATTTGAGCAATAATAAGACCAAACACACCCATCATTAAAAAAGATCCTAAGCCTGAAAGGGATTTTTTTGTGGTATATCCGTATATAGATAAAGCAGCAAAAGCTGCAGCAGTAACAAAAAAGGCCCTTACAACTGAAGCACCAGTATAAACAAGCAACAATGAAGATAAAGATAATCCCATTAGACCAGCATATATATAAAATAAGTTCCTGGCTTTTCCTGATGAGATACTATTTATTCTTGCTGAAATATAAAAAACCATTCCTAAAGGGGCAAGCATGATAACCCATTTTAATGGACTTAGAAAAAACAACTCACCAATTGGTGTTAACGCACCATTTGAAATAGCAAGAAAGTTTAATCCCAAAGCCATTAATCCAGTCAATGCTAGTGCAGTTGTCATATGATTATAAACACCAAGCATATATGATCTAAGACCCAAATCTATTTGGGTAGCTTGAGCATTGGAACTTGACATAAAACGATTATTATTCATTTATTCATTATCCTTTTGAATTATTTATTGATATTTATAATGTAATACTTATTAAGTCCTAAAGCAATAGTTTCACAAAAATTTAATATTTATAGCGAATGAATAGGAACAAGCTTATTTATTTGTGATTTTCTTATTTTCTCAGTATCAGATTTCAATTGACCACAAGCCGCGTAAATATCTTGTCCCCTTGGTTTTCTTATTGGAGATGCAAAACCAGCATCCATTATTATTTTTGCAAAATTATCTATTTTATTTTGAGAAGAGGTTTCAAAAAAAGAGCCTGGCCATGGGTTAAAAGGAATTAAATTAATTTTAGATGGAATTCCCTTAATAAGTTTAATTAAGTTATTTGCATCTTCTTCAGAATCATTAATATCTTTTAGCATAACGTATTCCCAAGTAATTCTTCGAGAATTAGATAAGTTAGGATAGTTGCGACAAGAGTTTATCAAATCTTTTAGATTATATTTTTTATTAATAGGAACTAGTGTGTCTCTAAGTTTATCGTTAACAGCGTGAAGTGAAATTGCTAAGTTAACACCCAACTCAGCACCGGTCTTATCAATATTGGGTATTATACCTGAGGTTGAAAGTGTTATTCTACGCCTAGATAATGAAATACCATCATCTGACATCATAATTTTTATCGCTTTACTTACCTCATCATAATTTAGTAATGGTTCTCCCATACCCATCATAACTACATTTGTAACTTTTCTATGATTTTTTCCTGATGGCCAATCATTTAAATGATCCATAACAAGCATTAATTGACCAATAATTTCTCCTGAAGTAAGATTTCTAACTAAAGCTTGTGTGCCTGTGTGACAAAACGAACAATTAAGAGTACAACCTACTTGACTTGACAAGCAAACTGTTCCTCGATCTTCTTGGGGTATGTAAACTGTTTCAACTTCAGATCCATCTTTAAGCTTTATTAACCATTTGATAGTTCCATCTTTACTTTCTTTAATTTCTGAAATTTGTGGTCTGGAAATTAAAGATAATTCATTTAAAAAAACCCTAGTTGATTTTGAAATATTATTCATTTCCATAAATGATTGTAGACCAAAACAATACATCCATCTCCAAATTTGAGTAGCTCTAAATCTTGGAAGGTCATTATTTAAACAAAAGGTTTTTAACTCATCAAAACTAAAATTTAGCAGATTTTGTTTTGACATATCTACATTCTTTCACAATGGTTTTAATTAAGAACAACTCTTGTCTATTAACCTTAAAGCTTTCGTAAAACCTGATAACGAGTAAGTGTCAACAATTTTATTACCCGGGGTTGATGTCCCTGTAATTGTTAATGTCTTACCTCTTCTCATTGATTGAACTAAAAACCTATCTATTTTAGAGCTTTCAGACCATGCCCTATCATCAACAGGAAATAATTTTGTTTTTTTCCCGTCGACATCAAAAATTACGTCTTTATTTTTTTTAAAATTAAACCCAGCTTTAATTGAAACCTCGTGGTTACTTCCACCCTTTGTGTTTGTAACAAAAACGTAGGGTTTACCTCGGTTTTTTTTATTAAACTTACCCTTTGTTTTCACAGGCTCTGAGGTGATAAAGCATGTCTTATTTTCATTAATTTTTGTTGTGTATGCATTCCATTTTTTTTCAGTTCCTAACAATTTAGTCTCTCCAAAAACTAAATTCGAAAAAAGGGCAGTTGAAAAAAAATATATTAAAAAAGTAAATCTTGTATAACGCATTATTAAATATCTCATTCAATTTTATTTCTTCTAATGCAATTTCTTAACCAATACATTATAAATTCATCTAAATGAGGAAAAATAATCAATTTTAAAAAATAATAGAAGTAATAATTGAAAATAACAACATTTCGCAACACTTACAACCTTTAAATGTAGAAGGTGAAATTGGATAATTATTTTTACAAAAAACGATATTTAACGTAATTATATATGATTAATTTTAGGCTATATATTTATTTGTTATTTAAAAATTTTGTGAATTGCAATTATTGTAACTTAAGGAAGAAAAATGCTTAAAGGAAAATCTAAAATAAAAAAAATAGTTTTAGCTTACTCTGGAGGCTTAGATACATCAGTTATTTTGAAATGGCTCCAAGATAATTATCAATGTGATGTTGTAACTTTTACTGCAGATATTGGCCAAGGTGAAGAAGTTCAGCCTGCGAGAAATAAAGCAAAATCATTAGGTGTCAAAGAGATTTTTATTGATGATTTAAAAGAAGAGTTTGTAAAAGATTTCGTTTTTCCTATGTTTAGAGCAAATGCCTTATATGAAGGGGTGTATTTACTTGGCACCTCTATTGCTAGACCTCTAATTGCCAAGAGACAGATTGAGATTGCAGAATTAACTGGTTCTGACGCTGTGTCACACGGCGCAACTGGAAAGGGTAATGATCAAGTAAGATTTGAAATTGGTTACTACAGTTTGCGACCAGATATAAAAGTTATTTCACCATGGCGTGAATGGAACCTTTCAAGCAGAACTAATTTAATAAATTATGCAGAAAAAAATCAAATACAAGTCCCTAAAGACAAAAGAGGAGAAGCACCATTTAGTATTGATGCAAATTTATTACATATTTCAGCAGAAGGAAAAATTTTAGAAGATCCGTGGGTAGAACCAGAAGAATTTATATATTCTAGAACTGTGTCCCCATTGGAAGCTCCAGACAAACCAACAGAAATAATATTAGAATTCTTGAATGGTGATCCAGTCGAATTAAATGGTAAAAGCTTGTCTCCAGCTAAAATGCTTCATCAATTAAATATTTTTGGTGGAAGAAATGGAATTGGAAGAATTGATTTAGTTGAAAACAGATTTGTAGGAATGAAATCTAGGGGCGTATATGAAACTCCTGGTGGTACTATTCTATTTCATATGAGAAGAGCTATTGAATCAATTACCTTAGATAGAGGTGCAGCACATTTAAAGGATGAATTAATGCCTAAATATGCAGAGTTGATTTATAATGGATTTTGGTTTTCTCCTGAAAGAGAAATGTTACAAGCCTCAATAGACGTGAGTCAAAAAAATGTTTCAGGAACAGTAAGAGCTAAATTATATAAAGGTAACGTCATCATAACAGGAAGAAAATCACCTTTTTCTTTATATAGTGAGAGCTTAGTAACTTTTGAAGAAGGTACAGCAGATTATAATCATTCCGATGCTGAAGGATTTATAAAATTAAACGCACTTAGATTGAGAGTTAAAAAAATAATTGAAAGCGCTTCTTAAGTCTGGCTACTTAATACAAACTGGTCCGACTGAACCATCTTTAGAAACCTGTTTTAAAACAACTTTTCCATTTTGAGCTAATGCGTAAGAATTTTTTAATTTACCAGATGAACAGTCTACAGGTTTGACAAAACTATATTTTATGGGACCAGATTTAGATGCTTCATTTAAAAATTCTTTAACATGCGGCTCCTGAAGAGCTAATATTGAATAAATAGTTACAAAAAATATCATAATTTTCTCCTTTTAATTATATATATTTCATTATTAAGTGGCTATAATTTGACAAATTTAGACTGAATTTGGGCAATTTTAATTTTTAAGGAATATAATATGGATAAAAAAGTATTTGAAATACCAGAAAAAATGCAAGCAATAGAGATCAAAGCGTTTGGTCCCCCTGAAAATTTAAGTCCTTGTTCGCGACCAGTTCCAAAACTTTTAAATAACCAAGTTTTAATCAAAGTATCATTTGCAGGAGTTAATAGGCCAGATTTATTGCAAAGACAAGGTAATTACAAGGTTCCAGATGGTGCGTCAGATTTACCTGGTCTAGAAGTTTCAGGTATTGTAGTTGATATAAAAGGTTCAAATTTAACATTTAATATTGGTGATAAGGTTTGTGCACTTTGTCATGGAGGTGGATATGCAGAATACGTGTCAGTAGACATAGGTCATTGTATGCCTGTACCGAGAAATTACTCAATGCAAGAAGCTGCATGCATACCTGAAACATTCATAACTGTTTGGAGTAATTTATTTATTCGTGGAAAATTATCAAAAAATGAAAAAGTCCTAATTCATGGTGGGGCAAGTGGTATTGGCACCACAGCAATCCAATTGGCAAAAGAATTTGGCACTACTGTCTATGCAACGGCAGGGAGTGATAAGAAATGTTTTGCAGCTGAAAAATTAGGAGCTAATAAGTGTATCAACTATAAAAATAGCGAATTTGAAAATGAAATAAATGAACTTACGAATAATAAAGGTGTAGATGTTATTTTAGACATGGTTGCTGGCAATTATATAACAAGGAATTTAAAATGTTTAAACTTTGATGGCAGATTATTAATAATTGCAGTTCAAGGTGGCATTAAAGACGAAGTAAATTTTGCAAACATTATGATTAAGAGACAAACAATTACTGGATCAACCTTAAGACCGCAGTCATCTAACAAGAAATCTGAGTACGTTGAAAGTCTTGTTAAAAATGCTTGGAAATATCTTGAATCAGGTAAGGTAAAACCCATTATTGAAAAGGAATTTGACTTAATGGAAGTAGTTGAAGCACATAAAGCTCTTGAAAAAGGAGATCATGTTGGAAAATTTATTATGAGAGTCTCACAATAATTAATAACCAAGGGGTTTTAAAGCTTTTTTAATTTCTTCAAAAACTAGAGGATTATCGACAGTTGCGGGCATTTCCCAATCAACTTTATCTGCTATTTTTCTAATTGTAGCTCTTAAAATTTTTCCTGATCTGGTTTTAGGAAGAGAAGATACAACTGCAACTGATTTAAAAGCTGCTACTGGCCCTATTTCATTACGAACTAAGTCAACAACTTCTTTACATACTACTTCATGAGTTTTATTACATCCATTGTTTAGGCAAATTAGTCCAAGTGGAACTTGTCCTTTAAGATTATCGTAAACTCCAACAACAGCACATTCAGCGACATCAATATGATTAGACAATGCTTCTTCCATAGCACCAGTTGAAAGTCTATGTCCTGCAACATTTATCACATCATCAGTTCTAGACATAATGTACAAATAATCATCTTCATCTTGATAACCTGCGTCACCTGTCTCGTAGTAATTTTTAAATGTAGATAAGTACGATTCTATATATCTATCATCTGCACTCCATAATGTAGGGAGTGAACCAGGAGGTAGAGGAAGCTTTATAGAAATTGCTCCCAACGTACCTCGTGGCACCTCAACCCCTTCTTCAGACAAAACCTGTACATCATATCCTGGCATTGCTAAAGTTGGTGAACCTGTTTTTATAGGAAGAGCCTCTATTCCAAGTGGATTAGCTGCTACAGGCCAACCTGTTTCTGTCTGCCACCAGTGATCAATAATAGGAACTTTTAGTTTATCTTCTAACCATAAAACTGTATCAGGATCAGCTCTTTCCCCAGCAAGAAATAAAGATTGCAAACTTGTTATATCAAAATTTTTTATAAAATCACCCTTTGGATCATCTCTCTTGACAGCCCTTAGAGCAGTTGGCGCCGTAAATAAAACTTTAACTTTATACTCAGAGATAATTCTCCAAAAAGTTCCAGCATTAGGAGTTCCAATTGGTTTACCCTCAAATAAAATAGTAGTACAACCGTGAAATAACGGGGCATATACTATATAAGAATGCCCCACGACCCAGCCAATGTCGGAAGCCGCCCAATATACGTCTCCTGGTTGTACGTCATATATATTATTCATAGACCATTTTAGGGATACTGCATGTCCTCCATTATCTCTAACTACTCCTTTAGGTTTTCCAGTAGTTCCTGAAGTATATAAAATATATAACGGGTCATTTGCATCCACTTCAATCGGCTTAGCCAAGAAAGCATCTTTAATTAACTCACTCCAATCTAAATCTTGGCTTGGTTTGAGTTGAGCTTTAAGTGAGTCTCTTTGAAAAATTATACATTTTTTTACTTGATGCTTTGCAATTTCTATTGCTTTATCAAGTAACGGTTTATATTCAATGATCCTATTAGGCTCATGACCACAAGATGCAGAAACTATTACCTTAGGTTTACAATCATCAATTCTTACAGCTAATTCATTTGAGGCAAATCCTCCAAAAACTACAGAATGAACTGCTCCAATTCGAGCACAAGCTAACATTGCTACCAAAGCTTCGGGTATCATAGGCATATAAATAATTACCCGGTCCCCTTTAATGACCCCTAATTTTATTAGTGCTCCAGCAAATTGAGAAACTTGATATTGTAATTGTGAATAGGTTATTCTCTTTTTAGTATTGGTAACAGGACTATCATAAATAATAGCATCTTGTTCTCCTCTACCTGATAGAACATGCCTGTCTATCGCGTTGTAACATGTATTTAAGGTTCCATCAGGAAACCATTTATAAAAAGGGCTATTCGAATCATCTAAAATTTTTTTAGGTTTTTTCCCCCATGCAATAGCTTTAGCTTGTTTACCCCAAAATTTGAGGTGATCATTTTTCCAACTTTTGTAAATATCTCTATAATACCCCAATAATTTCTCCACATATAATTATTTATCTAATTATTCATTCTAGCATTTCTATAATTATGCATTCTCATTAGCTTTTCAGATGCCTTGTTAATTGTTGTTGATGCTGCGTGAGGTATTGAGGTTCCAGGACCAAAAATGGCGGCAACACCAGCATCATATAGAAATTGATAATCTTGTGCAGGAATAACTCCACCACAAATAACAAGAATGTCGTCTGCCTGTTTTCTTTTAAGTTCTTCTATTAGTTCTGGTATCAACGTTTTGTGACCTGCAGCTAGAGAAGAGATACCTATCACATGAACCCCAGATTTGATTGCAAGCTCAACTGCCTCTTTTGGTGTCTGAAACAAAGTACCAATTTCAACAGTAAAACCAATATCAGTGAACGCAGACGCAATTACCTTAGCTCCTCTATCATGTCCATCTTGGCCTAGTTTAGCCATAAAAATTTTAGGGCTCTCGCCTGCTATATTTTTAAAGTTTAATAAAGCATTATCAACCTCATTGAAATCTTCTTTATTAATGTATGCATTTTTGTAAACATTTTTTATTACATCTTGTTTAACACCATAACGACCATAAATATCTTCTAGTGCTTGAGAAACTTCACCAACTGTAGCTCTTGCTCTGATAGCAATAATAGTTAAATCTAAAAGGTTACCTGTATTTTCTTTTGCTGCCTTTTTTAAATTTTCCAAAGCTATTTTTACATCACTAGGATTTCTTGATTTTTTTATCGCAATAATTTTATTTATTTGTTCTTCACGAACTGCATTATTATCGATATCTAAAATTTCAATAGGGTCTTGTTGATCAGATTTAAATTTATTTACTCCAACAATTACCTGTTCACCTGAGTCAATTTTTGCCTGACGTTTAGTAGCAGATATTTCTATTTGAGACTTCGGGAAACCCTCCATTACAGCTACAGTCATACCCCCCTTGCCCTCAATTTTTTCAATAAGTGCATTTGCTTTATCTATTAACTCCTTAGTCATGTTTTCAACAAAATAACTACCAGCAAGTGGATCAACAGTGTCAGTAATACCACTTTCATGTTGAAGAATTAATTGAGTATTTCTTGCTATTTTTGCTGAAAATTCCGTTGGTAATCCTATAGCCTCATCAAATGAATTTGTATGTAATGATTGTGTACCACCTAAAGTAGCAGCCAATGCCTCAATAGTAGTTCTTATAATATTGTTGTATGGATCTTGCTCCTGCAAACTTGCACCAGAAGTTTGACAATGAGTTCTAAGCATTTGAGATTTTGGGTTTTGACAATTAAATAACTTTTTTGTCCATTCGGACCATAAATACCTGGCCGCTCTTAATTTAGCAGCTTCCATAAAGAAATTCATTCCAATTGCAAAGAAAAAAGATAGCCTTGGTGCAAAATCATCAACTAACAAGCCTCTTTTAGAAGCAGCTCTAATATATTCCAAGCCGTCTGCTATTGTAAAAGCTAACTCTTGGACTAGAGAAGCGCCTGCTTCTTGCATGTGATAACCAGAAATAGATATAGAGTTAAATTTTGGCATTTGCTTTGAGGTAAAATGAATTATATCTGAAACAATTCTCATAGAGGGCTCTGGTGGATAGATATAAGTGTTCCTAACCATAAATTCTTTCAAAATATCATTCTGAATAGTTCCACTTAATTTTTCAAGACTAACTCCCTGCTCTTCGGCGGCAACTATATACCCAGCTAATACAGGAAGAACTGCCCCATTCATAGTCATGGAGACAGACATTTTATCAAGAGGAATACCATCAAAAAGAATTTTCATATCCTCAACACTATCGATTGCGACTCCAGCCTTACCAACATCTCCATAAACTCTTTCATGGTCTGAATCATAACCTCTATGTGTTGCTAGATCGAAAGCTACAGAAAGACCTTTTTGCCCCGAAGCTAAGTTTTTTTTATAAAATTCGTTTGATTCAGAAGCAGTAGAAAAACCTGCATATTGCCTTATTGTCCAAGGTCTTCCTGTATACATTGTTGCTTTTGGGCCCCTGACATAAGGAGCTTCACCTGGATTAGAACCAAGATGTTTTATCTCTTTATTATCCAATTCGGTATAAAGAGGTTTAATATTAATGCCTTCTGGCGTTTCGACTATAATTGCCTCAATATCTTGTTTTTTTAGCTCTTTAAGAGCGTTTTCTTTCCAACTTTGTAAACTATTATTTTTTGTCATATATTTTTCTCGTAGAGCCTAAATTCTTTATTTAAATATAAATTCCATTATTATTTGATCAACAGATAAAGTAGCACCCTCTTCATGATTAATTTTATTAACCATACATTTTTTAGAGGCTATTAAAGTATTTTCCATTTTCATTGCTTCCACAACACATAATGGCTGCCCTTCGTCTACAATATCATTTTCTTTAACTAAAACTCTAATTAATTTTCCTGGCATTGGACATAATAAAAAATTTGATTTATCAACAATTTTAATTGGTTTCATATATTTATGATGTTCAGCAATATGTCTAGGAAGAACAGTTGCTGAGATTGAAATCCCTCTATAAAGAAGATCTAAACTTGGGTTCTGATAGTTTATTCTACACTGAATTTTTTCAGGAAAAGATATTTCATTATTATTATCACTGAAAAGTTTGATGGATGCTGAAACTAACTTTGTAATAAAATCTTTTTGTATATCAAAAATTAAATATTCATTTGCGATTCCTAAGATCTTTTTTGACGCTATAGGTTGAATTAGTAATCGTATTTCATCTCCAACTTGTTTTTTAATTTTAAAATTTAGTTTAGAGATGTCTGATAATAATGATTTATATTTGATGTGAACTTGCCATTCCTCAGAAAAACCTTCTAGACTGTCAAAATCTTTTAATATCTCAGTTATATGGTAAGCTAAAATTATAGTGCCCAGTGTCCATTCTTCTTGATTGTTTGGAATAATCCCTTGAAAGCCCTCTTCGTATTCCTCTTGAATGAATGACGTACTTAAGTCGGCAGACTTAAATCTTTTACTTCCTAAAATTGCCGACAAAAAAGGTATATTATGATCAATACCCTCAAGCAAAAAATTATCTAGAGCAGATTCCATCCTTTTTATGGAAATATCTCTTGTTTCACCCCATGAGCACAATTTGGCAATCATTGGATCATAAAACATAGATACTTCGTCGCCTTCTCTAACTCCAGTATCATTTCTTATGATTGAACCGTCAGGATATTTTTTTTCTTTAGGTGGATTATATTTGGTTAATCTCCCTATAGAAGGTAAGAAATTTTTATATGGATTTTCAGCATAGATTCTAGTTTCTATAGCTGAACCGTTTAACTTGACATCTTTTTGTGTAATATCTAATTTTTTACCAAATGCAATGTTAATCATCTGTTCTACAAGGTCGATTTCAGTAATTAATTCAGTGACAGGATGCTCAACTTGCAGACGCGTATTCATTTCTAAAAAATAGAAATTTTTTTCTTTATCTACTATAAATTCGACAGTCCCAGCACTTGAATAACAAACTTTTCTAGATAATTGTACAGCTTGATCACCCATTTTCTTTCTAGTTTGTTCGTCTAGAAAAGGTGATGGCGCTTCTTCAATAACTTTTTGATTTCTTCTTTGAATAGAGCATTCTCTTTCACCCAAATATACTATATTACCATAATTATCAGCTAAAATTTGAATTTCAATATGTCTTGGTTCAGTTATAAACTTTTCAATGAAAATACGTTTATCTCCAAAACTATTTAAAGCCTCACTTTCTGCTCTTTCAAAACTGTCTGACACCTCATCTTTTGAAAAAGCAATTCTCATACCTTTGCCGCCACCGCCTGCACTTGCTTTTATCATAACCGGATAGCCTATTTCGTCAGCAATTTTAATCGCTTCAGTCTTATCTTTAATTATACCTATGTGACCTGGAACAGTATTTACATTGGCAGATTGTGCAATTTTTTTTGACTCGATTTTATCACCCATTGAAGCTATAGCTGACTTTGAAGGACCAATAAAAATAATTCCAGCTTTATTCAAATCTCCAACAAAATTGGCATTTTCTGATAAAAACCCATATCCAGGATGCAAGGCGTCACAATTTGTCTCCTTACACGCTTTAATAATTAAATCTGATCTTAAATAACTTTCTGACGCAGAGGAGGCCCCCAAGTGAAAGGCTTCATCAGCTAGACGAACATGTTCAGAATATCTATCCGCATCTGAATAAACAGCAACAGTTTTAATATTCATTTTCCTTGCTGTTTTGATTACTCTACAAGCTATTTCCCCACGATTTGCAATTAATATTTTTTTAAACATTTTTAACTTCTATAATTATTAAAGGGGAATATTTCCAAATTTTTTATCTGGATTAGTTTGTGTTTTATTTTTTAATTTTGAAAAAGCTTGTATAAGCCTGTATCTAGAATTACTAGGTATAATAACATCGTCAAGGAAACCCCTCTCGGCAGCTATAAAAGGATTGGCAAATGTTTCTTCATAATCCAAAGTTCTTTTTTGAATTTTTGTTGGGTCGTCAAGTTCATCTCTGAATAAAATTTCAACTGCACCTTTAGCGCCCATAACTGCTATTTCTGCAGTTGGCCATGCATAGTTTGCATCCCCTCTTAAATGCTTTGAACTCATAACGTCATATGCTCCACCATAAGCTTTTCTTGTAATTAGAGTAACTTTGGGAGTAGTAGCTTCTGCGTACGCAAATAAAAGTTTTGCACCATGCTTAATAATACCACCGTACTCTTGAGTAGTACCCGGCATAAAACCTGGAACGTCAACTAATGTTAATATAGGAATGTTGAAAGCATCACAAAACCTTACAAATCTTGCAGCTTTTCTGCTGGAATCTATGTCTAAACAACCTGCTAGAACCATTGGCTGGTTAGCTACAACACCTATGGTTTCCCCGTCTAATCTTATAAAGCCAATCAAAATATTTTTTGCAAAATTTTCTTGTAGTTCAAAAAAATCAAACTGATCTGAAACAGATGTAATAAGTTCTTTCATATCATATGGTAAGTTAGGGTTTTCAGGTATTAAAGTATCTAAAGAAAGAGATAATCTTTTTTTTGAGTCTTCAGTCTTTCTCGTTTTTGATTTTTCTGAATTATTTGAAGGTAAAAAACTTAGAAACCTTCTTAAACCCGTTAGAGCCTCAATATCATTATTATATGAACCATCTGCAACAGATGAAATTGTTGTATGTGTTTCAGCTCCACCCAACTCTTCTGCAGTTACCTCCTCTGATGTTACGGTTTTTACCACATCTGGTCCAGTAACAAACATATAACTTGTTCCTTTAACCATAAATGTAAAATCTGTCATAGCTGGTGAATAAACTGCTCCTCCGGCACAAGGTCCCATAATCATTGATATTTGTGGAACTACCCCAGAGGCAAGAGCATTTTGAAGAAATACATCTGCATAACCTCCCAATGATTCTACTCCTTCTTGAATTCTAGCCCCACCACTGTCATTCAAACCAATAATAGGTGCTTTATTTTGAACAGCTAACTTCATGATCTTAACTATTTTTTTTGCATGATCTGAAGATAATGAGCCTCCAAAAACCGTGAAATCTTGGGCATAGACGTAAATTAATTTTCCATTTACTTTACCAGAGCCAGTTATAACACCATCACCCGGTATGGTTTTTCCATCCATTCCAAAATCTCTAATACGATGGATTACAAACATATCTGTTTCTTCGAAAGAACCTTCGTCTAAAAGAGTATTAATTCTTTCTCTTGCAGTTAGTTTTCCAAGTGAGTGCTGTTTTTCAATTCTTTTCTTACCACCCCCGAGACGAGCTTTTTCTCTTCTAGATTGCAACTCTGAGATTATTTCTCTACTTGATTTTTTAATAATATTTCTCCCCTAGAGAACTCTATAACACATATTATTTAACAAAATTTAGTAAATTTAACTAGAAATAATGAATATATGTTAATTGAAATATTAATTAATGTAATTAATTATAATCTATAAAGATAAATAATAAGAATATTTTCTTGGAGAACCTAATGAAGGAAATAATTTCTAGTGTAGGAAAACTAAATCATATCGCTATTGCAGTACCTAATATCCAAATAGCATCAGATATGTGGAAAAAGGCATTGGGAGCTAATGTAAGTACACCTCAAACATTACATGATCACGGCGTAAAGGTAGTCTTTGTTGAAGCACCCAACACAAAAGTTGAGCTACTTGAACCTTTAAATGAAAATAGTCCAATAAGTAAATTTATTCAAAAAAATCCTAATGGTGGAATGCATCATATTTGTTATGAAGTTGATAATATTAAATCAGCTTCCAAAAGACTTGAGGCAGTTGGTGCCAAAATTTTAGGGGATGGACTGCCTAAAATTGGAGCGCATGGAAATCCAGTAATATTTTTAGATCCAAAAGGTTTTTCAGGAACACTTATTGAATTAGAAGAAGTTAAATAAAATTATATATTTTTTTTATAAATTACAGGTGCTCCACATTTTTTACAAACTAAGTTAGGCTTTCTCCTATGGATTTTTTGTTCCCAGCAATGATTTGCACAAAACCTAACCCACTTATATTCTGAAAACTCCAAATTATGACAACGTTTGGCCGAACATCCAAGTTTTTTAGCCATGTTTTTCCAAACCTTGTCGTGACCATGCCTAGGACCTACTAAAGCATGTGCAATTTCATGAAGTATGGTGTCATTAATATCTAATTCATTTGCATGTTTAATAAAATTTCTTGAGAAAGAAATTTTTTTCTCTGTAAAATGACAAGCACCAGCTCTAACCTTAGCGTAATCAAGTTCTAATTTCCAATCACAAAGACCAAATTTATCCATTTCTGATCTTGCTAAATTTAAAAAATCTTTAAAGAAACCTAGATCTTTTTGTTGTTTTTTTCTAGGAAGTGAATAACTTCTCTTTAAATTAAATAATTTTTTTATTTTAGAAAAATATTTTATCATATTTAATATTTATAAAAATACTAGGGACCATAAATTCTTAAATCTGGATAAACAGACTTGCTTGAATTAAAAAATATAACATTGAAATGGAATTCTCCAAAAGGAAAAATATTTATAAAAGACCTCAATCTTAAAATTAAAAATGGCGAAATTTTATGTGTTTTTGGAGCAAGTGGTGTAGGTAAATCTTCATTAATAAATATCATAGCTGGTGTATATGAAAATGACTTACTATTTGAAGGAGACATAATATTAAATGGAAAAAAATTAAATCAAGTTCCAACTGAAAAACGAAAAATTGGTCTTTTACTACAAGACGGAACATTATTTCCTCATTTGACTGTAGAACAAAATATATTATTTGGGATGAATAAAAAACTGTCTTACAAGGAAAAATCTTTATTAATTGCTAAAAATCTTAAAAAGTCAGATATGGCAAGTTTTGAAGATAGATATCCTCACACTTTGTCCGGAGGGCAAAAAGCAAGAGTTGCTTGTCTTAGAGCAATTTTATCAGAGCCTGAAGCTTTGTTATTGGACGAACCATTTTCATCACTAGACCCAGATCAAAGAAATAGCTTTCGAGAATTTGTAGTTAATAATGTTAGAAATAATAAAATCCCATGTTTATTAGTGACCCATGATAAAAATGATAAAATGGTAAGTGACAATAAGCCACTAAACTTAAATATTTTTCAAAATTAAAAATTCATTGTTTTTTTATTAAAATTAATAATCCTTTTCTTAAATAATATAATTTGTTAGACATTTATTAGATAATTAAAAGGTGTATAATGGGTTCGTCTATAAATGCTTCAAAATTAATATTGGATAATCAAGATAATAAGATTGTTTCCCAAGAAGAAGCTGAACAAGCTGTCAAAACATTGATTCAATACATAGGTGAAGATCCTGAAAGAGAAGGATTAATAGAAACACCTAAAAGAGTGATAAAATCATTCAATGAGTTCTATGCAGGTTATAGTCAAGATCCTGAAACATTATTGTCAAAAACATTTGAAGACATTGAAGGCTATGACGATATAGTACTCCTTAAAAATATTAATTTTGAAAGCCATTGTGAGCATCATATGGTTCCAATAATTGGAAAAGCTTCAATTGGCTATTATCCAAACAAAAGAGTTGTTGGAATATCTAAATTAGCCAGAGTTTTAGACGTATTTGCTAAAAGACTGCAAACACAAGAAACTATGACTGCACAAATTTTAAATTGTATAGATAAAGCTCTATTACCTAAAGGTACAGCTGTTTTCATAGATGCTGAACATCACTGCATGAGTACAAGAGGTGTTTTAAAAAATGATGTGACAATGACCACTAATCAATTCAGTGGTTGTTTTTTAGAAGATGTAAATTTGCAAGATAGATTTTTGAAAATGGTAACTTAATTATATTTGAATATATTAGTTTTTAAGATAAAATTTATAGAAAAATAATCATGAAATTTTCACCAATAATTTATCTGATAGGGATGTTGTTATGCATTCTTTCTCTTTTTATGATGATACCTGCTTTTGTAGATTGGTTGTATGGAAATAATGATTGGCCTGCGTTTGTTGGTGCATCACTTTTAACTCTATTTGTAGGTGCTATTCTTTATCTTTCTAATAGAGATAGTACAACTGAACATTTAGAATTAAGACAAGCATTTTTATTAACAAATAGTGCGTGGATATCAATCGCTTTATTTGGATCTTTACCTTTTTTATTGTCTGAAATTGATATGAGTTTTACTGACGCTATTTTTGAGTCAACTTCTGGAATAACAACCACAGGCGCTACCGTTATCAATAATTTAGAAGCAACTTCCCATGGAATTTTGATATGGAGAGCACTACTTCAATGGCTAGGAGGTGTTGGTATTATTGTAATGGCTCTAGCTGTTTTACCCATGCTATCTATAGGAGGTATGCAACTTTTCAAGACTGAATCTTACGAAACTCCTGACAAAGTTGTTCCTAAAGCTGCAAGTTTTGCAGCTGGTATCAGTATTGTATATATTACGTTAACAGTTGTATGGGCATTAATGTTATGGTTTGCTGGAATGCCTCTATTTGACTCAATAGCTCATGCAATGACCACTCTTGCAACAGGAGGATATTCAACCAGATCTGATTCTTTAGCAGCATTTAATTCATCTTCTATTGAAATAATTGTAATTTTTGGAATGATAGTTGGCTCGTTACCTTTTGTTCATTATTTAGCTATAACAAAAAAAGGATTAAAAAACTTATTTAAAGACGACCAAGTAAAATTGTTTTTAACCTTAATAGTTTTTGTTGTTTTGATTGTTTCAATATATTTAAACTTAAATGATATACCATTTCTTGAAGCCCTAAGATTGGCTTCATTTAATGTTATATCAATCATTACTGGAACAGGTTTTGGTACATCTGACTTTAACAATTGGGGTGGGTTTCCTACAACAATTCTTCTTATTCTTATGTTTATAGGAGGATGTGCTGGGTCAACTACTTGTGGTTTAAGAATGGCTAGAATACAAGTTTTAGTTGCAAACGCAAAAGCTCAAATTTCTAAACTTATTAGACCTCACGCTGTAGTTGTTTCATATTATAATCAAAAACCAATACCAGAAAATGTTGCTGAGTCTGTCATGGGCTTCTTTTTTTTATATATAATCTCCTTTGCAGTAATAGCCTGCCTTTTAGGGGGATTAGGATTAGATTTAATAACTGCAATCTCAGGAGCCGCATCAGCAATTGGAAACGTCGGTCCTGGCTTAGGAGACATAATTGGACCATCTGGAACTTATCAGTCAATACCTGAACTTGGTAAATTATTTTTATGTGCTGGTATGATTTTAGGTAGATTAGAAATTTTTGCTATTTTAGTTATGTTTTCTCCATTGTTTTGGAAAAATTAAATAGAACCTAATTAAAACTGGAAAAAATTCTCTCAGTTTTGCAGAATTCACATACGACTTTAATATTTCCATTTTCATCTGAAATATCTATTAATTCCTTTTTACTTAAATTTTTTATTGCAAACTCCACCTTTGCTTGTGAACATCTACACTGATCTTTAATTATAATTTCGTCATATGTGGTTACATCTACTTCATTAAATAATCTAAATAAAATGTCTTGAGAACTAAGATTAACTGACAAAAATTCTTCTTTTTGTAAAGTTGATAAAAAATTAAGTGAATTTTCCCAAATCTGTTCATTTTCCTCAGTTTCGATATCATCTTTAATGGGCATTTTTTGAAGCATAATGAGACCCGATGACATTAACTTTTCTCGGTTTTTTTTATGAATTGAGTAATAATTAAAATTTGAAAATCTAGTTTCTAATTGCTCTGAATTATTAAAATATAATTCTGCAGATTTAGAAATAGATTTTTCTTCAAGCGCCACAATTCCCTGGTATCGTTTTGAATATTTTCCCTGATCTAGTGTAAAAGAAATGTGACCAGAGCCCATTAATGCGTTTAAATTAAGATCTTTTTTTGAGAAACCGTCTTCTAAACCAACATAACCTCTTAAAGAACCATTATTTGTTATATCAGAAAATAAAGTATGGACTTCACTAGAACCTTTAGCTTGAATTGTAAAAATACCTTCATGTTTCATCCTTGATCCCAAGCAAGCTGTGATAGTTAATGTGTCTGCAAGCAAGCTTTCAATATTACTAGGATAATTATGTCGTTTGATTATTTCAGATACAGTTGTTTCAAGTCTAACTATAGAACCCCTGACTTGATTTTTACCTAACTGAAAGGGAATAATATGGTTGGTAAATGTCATTTAAAAAATTTGAATTCCATTAAAATTTTCAATTTATACAAAAGTGCATAATTGCTTTTTGTGCATGAAGTCTGTTTTCTGCTTCGTCAAATACAACAGAACAGTCTCCTTCAAGCACTTCTGAACTTACTTCTTTGTCACGATAAGCGGGTAAACAATGCATAAAAATTGCTTTTTTATCTGCTACTTTCATAATTTTATTATTAACTTGAAAGGGAACAAAAATATCTTCCGGATTTGGATTTGTATCCCCCATCGAACGCCACGTGTCTGTGATAATACAATTTGCTCCATCAGCGGCTTGAATTGGATTATGAGTAATAGAAATATTTTTATTTCTTTCAATTGCCCATGACATAGTCTTAGCGTTAGGCTTTATACCCTCAGGACATGCAATATTTAATTCAAAATTTAATAAAGCCGCTGCTTCAATCCAACTTTGCAAAACATTATTACAGTCTCCGAACCAAGCAATTTTCTTATTATCAAAGTTATGCGCATGCTCTATAAAAGTAACTAAGTCTGCTAATACTTGGCAAGGATGACTAAAATCAGTTAATGCATTTATTACGGGAACACTTGAGGCCCTAGCATATTTGATTAATTGGCCATGTCCAAAGCACCTTATAATTACCATATCAGCGTATCTTTCTAAAACATTAGCCGTGTCTTCAACTGTTTCTCTTTCGCCCAATTGCATCTCTTTTTCATTTAGAAGGTAACTTTGTCCACCTAATTGATTTATTCCTACTTCAAATGACACACGGGTTCTTAATGAGGGTTTTTCGAAAATTAAAACTACCTGTTTATCTGCCATAAACTTTGGATGAGCTTCTTTTTTCCATTTAAGAGATAATGAAATTAAATCTAAAAGTTGATCTCTTGAAAGATCCTTTAAATCAATGAAATTAGACATGTTTTTCTATGTTTTCTTTAATTCTAAAACTATATCATTAAGTATATCAAAGGCATTATCCACCTCTTCTTTCGATGTGTTTAATGGAGGAAGCAATCTAATTGTATTTTCTGCAGCACCTACTAATAACAAACTTTTTTCTCTAGCAATATTGCTAAAATCTCCCGCAGTTACATCTTCATTCAATTGAAATCCTCTTAACATTCCAGAGCCTTTTTTTGCAAAAATTATAGGATTATTTTGCATGTCATTTTTTATAAGTTCGTCCATTTTCTTGTCAAAATAAACAATCATTTTTCTTAAATTACTCAAAAAATCATTTTCTAACAGAAGTTCTAAAACAGCATTTGCGGAACGCATTGCTAATGGATTACCTCCAAAAGTACTACCATGGGTTCCAGGCACCATCGCATCACCTACTTCTGCTTTTGCCATTACTGCTCCAACAGGAAATCCACCTCCAAGGCCCTTAGCCAATGCAATTATGTCAGGCTCTATGTCCTCTTTTTGATAGGCGAATAAAGTACCTGATCTGCCCATACCTATTTGTACTTCATCTGAAATCAACAAAGATCCATTTTCCTTAGCTATATCATTCAGTAATTTTAAATATCCTTCAGGAGCTTTCCTGGCACCACCTTCTCCCTGAACAGGTTCTACCAAAATAGCTGCGACATGTTTTCCTATAACTTGTTTTAAACTTTCTATATCACCCCATTCTACGTGAGTGAAACCTTGAGCGGATGGTCCAAAACCTTCTCTAAATAATGGTCTGTCATTTGCAGCTAACATAGCTAATGTACGACCATGAAAAGCACCTGTTGCACATATAATTTCTGTTCTCTCTTTTTCACCATTAGCCCAGGCATATCTTCTTGCGACTTTTACTGCACCCTCAGTTGCTTCTGCACCAGAGTTGCAAAAGAAAACTCTATCTGCACATGAATTAGCCACAAGTTTTTCTGCAACTGTTTCCTGCTCTAGTATTCTATAAAGATTAGAAGTATGCCACAACTTAGATGCTTGATCTTGAAGAGCTTCAACTAATTTAGGATGACAATGCCCAAAGGCATTTACAGCTATACCACTAGCATAGTCTAAATATTTTTTTCCATCTTCGGCAACTAAAAAGCTTCCTTCACCATGAGTAAATGCAATATCAATTCTACCATACGTTGTCATTATTGATGGACTAATAGTCATGTTTAAACTCTTTTAAAAAATTTTGAATAGAATATACAAACGATAATAAATAAAAAGGAATAAATAAGAAAGTCTAAATAAAATGTTTGGCTAACTTTAATCCTTGAGCTTGGTAATTATTAGTACTACCTGCCTCTCCATATAAAAATGCAGGAATGTTTGCCATTGGTTCGTATACTAATCTGCAAACTGTTTGACCTTGTTCAATTAGAAAAGGGACGTCATGAGATCTGACCTCTAATACAGCTCTAGTTTTAGAGGCTCCCAAATCAGTTAAACCAAAGCCTGGATCAAAAAATCCAGCATAATGAGCTCTAAATTCTCCAACCCTTGTATCGTATGCTCTCATTTCAGCTGCGTAATTTGATGGAACAGAAACATATTCTTTACTAGCTAATATATAAAAAGCGTCTGGACTAAGAATTAAGCTACCAGAATTATTGTCACTTTCATTGTTGTTGGATTGATAGACTAAATCTTCAGTAGTTATTTTTTCCCAAAAAAGCTCTCGTTTATAAAAATTTGGTTTATCAATATCTATAAGGTTAGAATGTTTTCTAGCCTTATATCCAATCAACCCATTTTCTCCAATTAAATCTACTGATAAAGGAACGCCATCTTTAATTTTATCAGATAGATCCACTTTGTCTTGGCTTCTGACTAATCCTACATGCTCTTGTAAGATCTCCATTTCTTTGTCTGATGTGAAAGATTGTCCTCTTCTGATTCTCAGTTGATTTAATCTAGACCCAGTTCTGACTAAAACAGAAAATGTTCGAGGAGATATTTCTACATATAGTGGCCCTTCATAGCCAGCCGGAACATCTTCAAATTCTAGTGCGCCATCAACTATTAATCTTGTAAAAACATCTAATCTACCAGTTGAACTTTTTGGGTTTGCAGTGCCTGTTAGATCATCTGTTAAAGAAACTCTTTCTAAAAGCTTTACAATGTAAACGCATCCACATTCTAAGACTGCACCATCTATAAGACTAAACTCGTGCATGGCAAGATCTTTTAATCTACTTGAAACTTTGTTACCTTTACCTGGAAGGAAGGACGCAGGAACGCGCCATGCTTTTATTCCCAGCCTTAAATCAATGGAAGCTGGTTGAATTATGTCTTTTTCAATCTCGTGATCACTAATAATAATATTTTTATTAATTAATTCTAGAAGTTCTTGACTTGATAAAATACCAGGTATTTTTTGAACTTTGTTCATTTTGAAAATTTCCATGAAAAAATTATTATTATTCTATGCACGAAGTCTGTAGCCTGTTTTTAGTATATACCAAGCAAAACAACTTAGTCCTAAATTACAAAAAAGTAAAATGATACTTCCTGTAATAGGAGAAGCGTCACTCAATCCTAAAAAACTATATCTTAATCCATCAATCGCATAGAAAATTGGATTACAATAAGCTACTACTTTAAGAGAATCTGGAAGTCTTTCAATAGAATAGAAAGTCCCAGATAGAAACGCTAATGGTTGAATAACAAAGTTTGAAATAATAGCCAGCTGATCAAATTTTTGTGCCCAGATACCTGCTAACATTCCTATTATTGCTAAAAAAAATGCTCCTTGTAATAAAAATAATGTCATCCAGATAAAATGATTAGGAAAATTTAAAATGCCCAATCCCCAGAGCAGAATGAAAGACGCAATAAAAACACATAAACCTCTTGTCACACCAGCCATAGCATGTGCAATTAATATTTCTATTGGTCCCAATGGGGACATTAACAGATCTACTATTGAGCCTTGAACTTTTGCAGTCATAAATGCTGAGGAAACATTTGCAAATGAATTTTGTAAGACACTCATCATTATCAAACCAGGAACTAAGAATGTAATAAAAGAAATTCCTTTAAATCCCGCACTTCTGTCAATGGCAATAGAAAAAACAATTACGAAAAGCAAAGTGGTTACCATTGGAGCAGTAATAGTTTGTAAAAAAACATTTGAGAACCTCTTTACCTCTTTCAAATAAAGAGTAAACAAACCAGTCCAGTTAACTGTTCCAATTTCACGTTTTACTCCTAGGTCAAAATTTGTCTTTGTCAAACTTTTACTCCTACAACTTAAATATTTATAATTTTTATAATATATATATAGTCATAACTAGTCAGCTTTAATAAACATAAATGATTCATTTAATGAGTAACGAAGAGAAAATTATTAAAAGATTAAGAAATTCAGCTATGTCATATTTAGCACGTTATGAAGTTTCAATACATCAATTTGAAAGTACTATGAAGAGAAAATTATCTAATTTTCAACATGATTTAAGTGAAACAGAATCAATTAAATTTATTGATTTAATTAAAAATGAAATGATCTCTGCTAAATTTATTGATGATAAACGTTTTGCTGAAATTAAAGTTCGTTCAATGAGACGACAAGGAAATTCACAAAGATTAATTTACGCCAAATTAAAAGAAAAAGGTCTATCAAATGATGTGATACAATCTGCTATTGACATAGTAGATGAAGGGCATGAAGACGCAGAAATGATTGCTGCTTTAAAATTTATTAAGAAAAAAAATATAGGTATTTATTATAAAAATGAAAAAATAAATGATGAAACTAATGAGTACACTCTAAGAGAAAAATGGTTTGGGGCTCTCTCAAGAAAAGGATTTACGTTAGAAGTAATTCGAAAAGTAATAAATATAAAAGATATTGAAAATGCAGATTTAATATTAGAAGATAATATATAAAAAGTGGAGTAGAAGATGACAGATAAAGATTTATATAAACCAGCATTAGACATTGTTAAAAACTCCCATGCCAATGAAAAAATTTATGAAAAAATGTATAGTGAATCTATTAACTCTCCAGAAGAGTTTTGGAAAGAACATGGTCAGCGGATTGATTGGATAAAGCCGTATACAAAAGTTAAGGATGTATCATATAAAAAAGAAAATCTTCATATTAGTTGGTATGAAGATGGGACTCTAAATGCAAGTTTTAACTGCTTAGATAGACACCTGAAAACAAAAGGTAAAAATACTGCAATTATTTGGGAGGGTGATAATCCAAACGAATCTAAACATATAAGTTACAATGACCTCTACACAGATGTTTGTAAATTTTCTAATGTCTTAAAGGATGCTGGCGCCAAAAAAGGAGATCGTATAACTATTTATATGCCTATGATTCCTGAAGCAACAATTGCAATGTTAGCTTGTACTAGAATTGGAGCAATTCACTCTGTAGTTTTTGGTGGATTTTCTCCAGATGCACTTGCTGGAAGAATAGAAGATTGTAATTCTTCAATTATTATAACCGCTGACGAAGGTATACGGGGTGGCAAAGTAATACCTCTCAAGTCCAATACTGATGAGGCTATATCTAAGGCAAAAATGTGTAAAACTACAATTGTTGTTAAAAGAACAGGATCAGAAATTAATTGGATTGAAGGACAAGATATTTGGTATCACAAAGAAATGGAAAAGGCCTCTCCTGATTGTCCTCCAACTGAAATGAGTGCTGAAGACCCAATGTTCATTTTATATACCTCTGGATCTACTGGTAAACCAAAAGGAGTTCTTCATTCTACTGGTGGTTATATGGTTTATGCTTCTATGACACATCATTATGTTTTTGATTATCAGGAAAACGAAATTTATTGGTGTACTGCTGATGTTGGCTGGGTTACAGGTCATTCTTATATAGTCTACGGACCACTTTCTAATGGTGCCACAACTCTTATGTTTGAAGGTGTTCCTAATTACCCGACTGTAAGTCGATTTTGGGAAATTGTTGATAAACACCAAGTAAATATTTTTTATACTGCGCCAACAGCAATAAGAGCATTGATGGCTGAAGGAGATGATCCAGTTAAGAAAACAAAACGAAACAGCTTAAGGATATTGGGTAGTGTTGGTGAACCGATTAATCCAGAGGCATGGAATTGGTACAATAATGTGGTTGGAAATAATAAATGCCCGATAGTTGATACTTGGTGGCAAACTGAAACTGGCGGAATATTGATAACACCTTTACCTGGCGCAACTCCAACAAAGCCTGGCTCTGCTACTAAACCTTTTTTTGGTATTTTGCCAGTTCTTGTCGATGCTGAAAATAATGAGTTAGAAGGAGCTGCTGAAGGCAATTTATGTATAAATATGTCTTGGCCAGGACAAATGAGAACAGTATATGGTGACCATCAACGTTTTATTGACACATATTTTTCGACTTTTCCTGGAAGATACTTCTCTGGAGATGGTTGTAGAAGAGACAAAGATGGATATTTTTGGATTACTGGAAGAGTTGATGACGTAATTAATGTGTCTGGCCATAGAATGGGAACAGCAGAAGTTGAATCTGCACTTGTTGCTCATTCTGATGTTGCTGAAGCTGCAGTTGTTGGCTACCCGCACGATATTAAAGGTCAAGGTATCTACGCATATGTTACAGTAAACATTAATGTTGAAAGCTCAGAGGAATTGTTATTAGAACTTAAAAAGTGGGTTAGAAAGGAGATAGGACCTATTGCTACTCCTGACTTAATTCAATTTGCACCAGGGCTTCCTAAAACAAGGTCTGGTAAAATAATGAGGCGTATTTTGAGAAAAATTGCGGCAAACGAGCATGACGAACTTGGAGATGTATCTACTTTAGCTGACCCATTAGTTGTAGAAAACTTAGTGGAAAACAGAAAGAATATTTAATATTTTATTTTTTTTCTCGTATTAAAATAACTCATTAACCATTTTGTAAAAAAAGGAAATACAGCTATTAGAGTAAAGCTCAGTAAGAGTGAGAAAGACATAATATCATTGATATTATTTACCTTTGATATTTCTGAACCTGCATTCACATAAACTATTGTGGCTGGCAACATACCTAATTGGCTTATATAATAAAATTTTTTAAGGCTAATGGGCAAGACACCCATTACTAAGTTAATTAATATAAATGAAATAGTTGGAATTAACCTTAAACTTAATAGATACAAAGAACCGTCTTCATTAAATTTTTTTATTATTACAGATTTTTTTTTTAAAAATTTGTCATTAACGAAATCAGACAAGAAATATCTAGATATTAAGAAACACAAACAAGCTCCAATTGTTGAAGCAAAGGATACTATTATCACACCTTCCAAAACACCAAATAAAGCCCCAGCAGCAATAGTTAATACACTAGGTAATAATGGAAAGGATAAGCCTGCAAAAATAATATAAGAAATGAAAAAAACTAATCTAGATAATAAAAACTCTTCGTTAGCCCATATTATCAGCCACTTAATATTTTGTTTTAAACTATCTAAATTCAAAATTTCTTGAAGATAAAAATATGAAATTGAGAAAACTAAAATTAAAATAAATATAAGAAAAATTAGCTTTTTCATTATGAGTTAAATACCCCAGATCCTGTTTGCGAACTCTGGATAAAATTCTGAAACCATGGGTGCAATCTTATCTCTCAAAATATTTATTCTATTAGTGTCGGGATTAGGCATTTGAGAAATTTTATTATCTACATCAAAATCAAAACCTGTCACTTTAATTAAATTTTTAACAGTTTCTTTTTCATTAATTTTACATAAAGAAAACTTTTTTAAGTTTTTATTAAACTTAAATAAAGCTCTGTTCGTTAGTAAATATTTGGGTCCTCCTGGCCTATAGACTCCTCTTTCAGAGACCCCAGGGGCAGATATAAAATCAACTTTTTTTACTAAAGTCCGTGGAGAATGTTCTTCTCTAAATAAAATTATTTGTGGAACTACAAAGTACATCAGTGCTGAACCAAATGAACCAGGAAATCTTTTTTTTATTTTTGGATACTCCCCAGTTCCTACTAAATTAATGTTTGCTTGACCATCAATTTGAACACCTCCTAAGAAAAAAGTGTCTATTCGTCCCTGAGCGGCACAATCAAAAAGTTCTCTCGCCCCATCTGTAAAATTGTTATATTTATTTGAATGAAGAATAGTTACTCTTAACCTTTTATTCAAAAACTTTGCTTCTTCTTTAGCAAGTAAAGCCGCAGCGCCTGGTATAGGAGAAGCAGCACCAACGGCTACGTGTTTATCGTTTTTTAATAAATCAGCTAATTGACTTATTAAAAGTTCTTCCCTTTGAATGTCTAAGTTCACTTTTATTACCTTGAAACTTTTTTCACAGACAATATCTCATATATTCTCCAAAACCTTCTTTAGTCTTAGCTGCTAAAGAATATTTTTTTATTTCTTCATTATCTGAGCTATATACGCCAGGAAGCGCGCATGGCCAAGCACCATTTTTAACAATTGAAATACCATTTACATATAGAGCAGGAAGACAAGTAGCTGCAGATAATTCATCTTCAAAAAAATCTATGTCTAGAACTTTTTCTACAGTTACAAATACTTTTTTTGAAGCATGTGCTAAAGTAGCCAATTCTCTTCTTCGTCCAATTTGTATATTTCCGTTTCTATCAGAACAGGGGGCATGAAAAACTAAAATATCTAACTGAACAGCAGGAAGTAATAATACAGGCTCTTCTCTAACTCCTGATGATCTCATGGGGTTTTCGATAACATGCCAATCTTTTCTATGTTTTTGAATATCAGATCCAATTACTCCCCTCAAAGGCATGAATGGAACAGATTTTTCAGTTGCTTGAAGTTGAGCATGTAATGCCGGACAGGTTGAGTCTTTAATTAAAATTTTACCATTTTCAACAGCTTCGGAAAATCTAGGAGCCATTCCAAATTCGCCTAACGTTACAGCTGCAGCTTCAATTTCAGATACACACCCACTTCCAATTAACATGTCACCTTGAATTGTAGTCAATGGAAGACAGTACAATTTTAAATTTTTGACACCTTTTTTTATTAGTTCCTTTGTAAATTTCATAGGAACACCTGAATAATCAGCTGGTATTCCTAATATAAATCCATCTTGAACTTCATCAACAATTTCTTTCAAGGATAATTCGTCAAATGACTTCATTTTTAAATTCCATTCTAATTTGTGATGTTAACTAATAATTACTCTTTTTCCCTTTTTTGTATTTTGAAATAGATGCTTTTAACATTTTTTCTTCTTCACAACCAAGAAAACAAATTTTTTCTAATTTTTTCAAATTCGACTCTGCTTTTTGTAATTGTCCTAATGTTAAAAACATTTCTCCTTGATATTCAAGTGCACCTTTATGCTTAGGAGATATAGTTAATGCCTTATTATAATACATTCCCGCTTTTTCTAAGTCTCCAGTTTTCCTAAACGAAAAACCGAGGTAATTGTATATATCTGGATCAGTTTTATTATTTTGTTCAGCTTTCAAGAGGTTTTCAATTGCAAGATTGAAAGAATTTTTCTTTATTAATTTAACTGCCTTATAATAGTAGGCTGATTTAACAGATGTGTCTTTTTTATCATCATCACCTCCACCTGCTGAAAGCGCTGAAAAACTAAATAAGAAAAAAATTACAAAAGTATTAATTTTATTGATGATTAAATATGGTTTTATTTTTTTTAACAATTTTCACTCCATTTACAAAAAGTATTATGATGTATATATATGGAACAAAAATATTTATACTAGGTAACTCATGAAATATATACTTCTAATTACAATATCTTTGTTTTTTCTTAAAAATGATAAAGCTTTAAGTAACGTTTTGCCCAATGACATCTTTTCTTCTGTTGAGGTTATTGAATTACAAATGAACTCCTTGCAAACAAACTCGAAAGTAAATAACGCAGGCATTTATCAATGCTGGCTTTTTGCTCATCCAGAAAATAAAAAATATACTGGTCCTTTTTCAAATTTTAAAAGAATGATTGCTGACACTTCATATAAAGTTTTATTAAATTCTCTCAAATTTAAAACTAATTTGATTTCAAAAAATAAAAAAATTGCCAAATATTCAGTAGATATAGACGCATATGATAATAAACGTTACAACTTAACTTGGGTTTTAGAAAAAGCTGCGCTTGATCAAAATTGCAAAAATTGTTGGATGACTACTTCTGTAACCCAACCCCAATTCATAGGGCTATTAAATTAAACTTTAACAAAGAGGAAATTATGAAAACAGCTAAAGATTATCTAAAGGAAGCAAACGAAGTGGTACCAAAAATTGATGTTAATGAGGCCATTGAAAAACATAAGTCTGGGTCTTCCATTTTTATAGATGTCCGAGACAGTTCAGATATAAAAAAAACTGGAACGATCCTAAATGGATTAGAAATACCTAGAGGATTAATTGAGTTCGTAGCAGACGAAGCCACGCCACTTTATAATAAAACTCTTAAGAAAGATTCCGAAATTATATTAGTGTGCGGAGTAGGTGGTCAAGCAGCATTGACTGGAAAAACTCTTTTAGAAATGGGCTATAAGAATGTTCTGAATGTAGGAGGAATACCTGAATGGGAAAAAAATGGTGGCCCTATGAAGAAGTAGTTTTTTCAATTCTATTATGGTGAAATAATGTCCAACAAGACAATTGGTATTTTAATGCCTGGCGACATGGGCCATGGGTGTGGCAAAGTATTTATAGAAAATAACTTCAGGGTCATTACATCTCTCAATGGTAGAAGTGATAGAACAAAAAATTTATCTAATAATGCCGGGATAGAAGATGTTAAAACAATTGAAAATGTAGTGAACTTTTCTGACGTCATCCTTTCTATTTTACCTCCCGAAGTCGCACTTAAACAGGCAAGTATTGTTAACAGAATAATTTTAGAGAAAAAAAAATATATTACTTACGTTGATTGTAATGCTGTTTCTCCAAAAACCGCAGAAAAGATAAACAACACAATTTCTAGTAAATATTGCAACTTTATTGATGCTGGCATTATTGGCTTTAACCCGGTTGTAGAAAAGGGTCAAACAAGATTATATGTTTCAGGACTTAATACTGAACCAGTAAAAATTCTTCACAATAAGGGTTTTGTAATAAAGGATTTAGGAAAGAAAGTTGGAAAAGCCTCAGCTATGAAAATGGTTTATGCTAGTGCAACAAAAGGTACTTTTGCACTTCACGCTGCTGTCTTAACAACCGCTCATAAGCTAGGTTTATCTTCTGAGTATTTTGACGAATTAAAATATAGTAAACCTGACATTTTATCTGCCATGGAAAGAATGATCCCAAGAATTCCCTTAGATGCAGCAAGATGGGAAGGTGAAATGCATGAAATTGCTAATACATTTTCTGATGCTGGAGTTACACCAAAATTCCATCAAGGATCTGCAGATATTATGTCTTTGGCAAACAAAACTCCAATTGCAAACGAAACACGAGAAACTGTTAATCAAAACCGTTCGCTTAGAGAGGCACTTGACATGTATGTAGAGGCTTTAAATCATAAATAAGTAAATATTATAATGATTAACATATTAATTTATTATATTATCCTGAAATGTTTTATATAAACAAACTGATCTACAATAAAGTTAATCAAAAATTTTTTTATGGTTGGACAATTGTTGGGATTGGCAGCCTCGGTATTTTCACTAGTGGTGCCGGTCAATCACATACATTCAGCCCTTTTATTCCAGTAATATCTAAAGATTTACAAATTTCTAGTACATCTATTACAACTGCCTACATGATTGCAACTTTATTTGCCGCTTTTTTACTTCCACAAATAGGAAAATTAGTTGACAGGTATGGACCTAGGATAATCCTAATTTATACAACAATATTTCTTGGTATTGGCTGTTTAGCATTTGGTGCGGCATCAAACTTTTTAATGTTAGCCGTCGCATTTGGTTTTTTAAGATTTTTTGGTCAAGGAACTTTAATGTTAGGTTCAGCAAATATTATTACCCAGTGGTTTGATAAAAAACGTGGTATCGCACTTGGCTTGATGGGATTAGGTTTTGCTTTTTCAATGGGATTACATCCACTTATTTCTGACTTTTTAATTACTAATTATGGTTGGAGAAATGCATGGGTAATTATAGGTTTGTCTACATGGATTTTAATGCTCCCACCATTGATATTTTTAGCTATTGATAAACCGGAAGATGTTAATGAAAAACCTGACGGTATTAAACAAAAGGTAATCAATAAAAACACTAAAATTTTTGGTTTAAATTTAAATGAGGCACTTAAAGAAAAAAGTTTTTATATTTTATCATTTTCTTTTTTTTCTATATCTTCTCTAGTTACTGCCCTCCATTTTTTCCAAGTTACAATATTAAATCAGTATTTTAGTCTCCCAAGTAGGGAAGCTGCTGCGTTGTTTATACCTACCATGATTACTATGATTATATTTATCCCATTAGCTGGCAAACTTTTAGACAGATTTAAAACACATAATGTAATTGGAACATCTCTTCTAGTAACAACTGCATCTTTAATTTTTATTACTTTTTCATCAAACATCACTTTTGCAATAATATATTCAGTAATTTTTGGAATTAATAACGCTTTTAATTTAGCATTATTTGGATATATATGGCCAAGATATTTTGGTCGACTTCATGTCGGAAGTATCCAAGGAACAGGTCAAATGGTTCTAGTCGTAGGTGCATCTATTGGAGCCATGCCATTTGCTTTAGCAATGGACTTAGGATATGACTTATTATTTACTATTAGATTATCAGCACTATACCCTTTCTTATCAGCTTTTTTATGTTTTTTCTTTTTAAGAGAATCGCAAAAACTTACAGACATGCGAAACCAAAAATAAATTGCGAATAGTTAATATTTATAAAAATATGAACGACAATTTTAAAGCTATTGCAGCTATGATTTTAGCTGTTTTATGTGTCACTATTATGAGTGTCCAAGCAAAGTTAATTGGTATAGAATACCACCCAGTTCAAATTGCTTTTGCAAGAGCGATCGTAGTTTTAATTCTATTGTCACCTATTATCTACAAATTAGGTGGATTTAATTTTCTTAAAACTAAAAAACCAAAGACACATTTTTTTAGAGGAATTGCAGGTCTTATTGGCAATATAATGTTCTTCCTAGCTTTTCAAAGACTTCCAGTAGCAGATGTAACTGTTATCTCTCAAGCAGTCCCTATTTTTGCATGTATTTTTGCAATTTTTTTTCTAAAAGAAACTATAGGTTGGCGTAGATGGACGGCAATTTTTATTGGCTTTTTAGGTGTCATCATAGCTATAAATCCAACCGGACAAATTGCCATAGCCTCTATTTATGCGTTAATTGGAACTCTTATGTGGTCTACAACCATTATTTTTTTAAGATTGCTTGGTACTACTGAACATCCAGTTAAAACAGTATTCTTTTTTATGTTAGTCAGCGTAATCGTAACTTCATTTTTTCAACCATTTTTTTGGAAACAGCCATCTATAGAAGTCATGTTATTATTTATTGGTTTAGGCGTTTCTGCCTTTTTAACACAACTATTAATGACTTACGCTCTTCAAAAAGCTCCTGCGTCAATAGTCAGTCCATTTAATTATACAGGAATTATTTGGGCAATAATTTTTGATTTTTTGATTTGGAATACATATCCAATTTTCTCTACAATATTAGGTGGAATTATAATAACTATTTCAGGTTTATATATTTTTAAAAGGGAAGCTAAAATAAAAAAAACTACATAAAGTTGTTTTTAAAATGAGAATACACTACTAATTTAAATATTAGGTATCCTAGAATTGGCATTATCATCATACCAACATTCAGAGGGATAAATTCCCCTGCAAGACCCAACAATATTCCCCCAATTGTAAGAGAACCAAAAGAAACACTGGACCACCAAGTTAAAACCCTGGCTCGATAAATTTCATCAACCTTTAATTGTATAACTGTTTGAGTGCCAATACCTACAACTGTCGTAGTAAAGCCAACAATTGTAAAAGCAAATGCCATTAAGTACATTTCTGAGATAAAACCAAGTATGAAACTTACTACTAGTCCTAGAGTTAACATTGGGACCAATTTAGTTTCAATTTTTACTTCAGTATTAGTTCGCAAACCTATCCAGATAGAAGCAAGTAAAGCCCCAAATCCAGCAGTTGCTGTGATTAAAGACAATCCAATACTACCTTTATCTAAAATTTCTCCTGCAATAGTAGGTTGTATCTCAAGCATTCCACGTACAAAGAATGCACTGATAAAAACTACAAATAAACCCCTGGCTATAATTGGAGTTTTCAATGCTACTTTTCCACCCTCTAACAAACGTTTGAGAAAATTATCGTGTGTACTTGAGGATTTAACTCGATCTCTAAGCGGCATATAAATTAAAACTGGAATGAGTGGAATATAAGTAAGCATGGCAATAAAAAAAGTTGTTTCGAGGTTAAACAAAGCTATTGTGACACCAGCGAAAGCTGGCCCTACAACTCTGGATCCATTAAAAGAGGCTGAATTAAGCCCTACTGCACTGGATAACAAATTTCTAGGAACAACTATAGACACAAAAACCAGTCTTACTGGATGATAACATGCGCTTAATAAACCTTGTAAAATTGATAAAGAAGCTAAAGTAAAAAGCGAGTGCATATCTAAATACTGCAAAAACCAGATTATACCTCCAGTCATAAACATTAGCACTTTCAATATAATACTTGCTGTTCTCATATTCCAATTTTCGGCAAAAACAGCAAATAGAGGACCTATAACTCCTGCTGGAGCCATCAAAGCTAAAGTAACAAAACTTGTCCAAAAAGTTGACTCGGTAATTTCCCATGTAAGCCAACCAACTCCAATTTTTTGTATCCAAAGGCCTAATAGAGCAATTGTATTACTGAGAAAATATAAGGTAAAAGGCTTGTTTGATAAGGCAGTCATTATTGGAAAAAATTTTCCACTTCGGCGTTGAAAGTTTTTGTATCTTCACAATAAGGTGCATGTCCAACATTAGGTATTTCTTTAATTTTTGCGTGCCTCAATAAATTTTCTAACTGATAAGAACGTTCTTTAGATACAACAATGTCTTTTGAACCCTTTAATATAAGACAATCTTGTTTAAGATTTGATAAATAATCTGTTGTATCTAAGGTCTGCATGGCCATTCCACCAGATTTGATAGAACCTTCCGTAATTTCTTCACTTATTAAAGATAAAAAATTGAAGATCTCTGGATTTTTTAATTCAGGTAACATTTTTTGGATTCTTAATTGACCAAATTCTTTATTTGACATTTGTTTTCGCTCTTCTAGCCTTAATTTATATGGATCTCTCAGAGAACTTCCTACGGGCATCGCATAACCTTTATGAGTACAAGATAGAATTACCTTATTAATTAATTTGCTATGTTTTGATGCAACTATTTGAGCAAGCATTCCGCCCATTGAATGACCAACTAGATCACACTTTTTAACATCTATACTTTTTAATAAGTTATAAACAATATTTGATATAGACAACATATCTAAATCTGAAGGATCAGACTGACCAAAACCTGGCGCATCAATAGCTATAACTGACCTTCTACCTTTAAAATAATGAAATTGATATGCCCAACTTTTACTATTTCCATTAAATCCATGTAGAAATAATATTGGAATTTCTTCATTAAATTTTTGGTATCTGTAAGAAATTTGTATATTATATGTGTTGTCCTTAAATATTTTTAATTGCGGCAATTGATTTATTATTTCTGTAAAATGCAAATGGCTAACTCCAAAAATTAAAATAAAATTACTCTATGAATGAGTTTAAAAAAAGTTAAAGGTATTATTAAGATATACTTATATCTTTTATTTTGACTCTATTCCATTTTTACTACAAAGTTTTTTTTAATATAGAATTTCAGGAGGGAAAAATGAAATTAATCAACAGACTTTTTATAGTGATGATAAGTTGTCTTTTGTCTACTGTGGCTTTGGCAAAAGATCTTACTGTTGGATTAAAATCTGAGCCTAGCTCAATTGATCCACATTACCATAATCTTGGTCCTAATAACGCTTTCGCAACACATATTTACGGAACTTTAGTTGGATCAGACGAAAACCAACAACACTATCCTGACTTAGCTACGTCATGGAAGCCTATAAATGATACAACATGGGAATTTAAACTTAGAAAAGGTGTAAAATTTCATGATGGCAGTGATTTTACAGCTGACGATGTTATATTTACTGCTGAGAGAGCACAAAATGTTCCAAAATCTCCATCAGGATTTGGTACTTATTTAAAAGGGAAAGAGTTTATTAAAATAGATAGTCATACTATACATATTAAAACAAAAAAGCCCTATCCTCTAATGCCTAATGACATAATGACTGTTAAAATTATTTCAAAGAAAAATGGTGAAGGTGCTACTACAGGTGACTACAATAGTGGAAAAGCTGCCATAGGAACTGGGCCTTACAAATTTGTTGAATGGGTGCCTGGTGATAAGATTGTCCTAAAAGCTAATAAAGATTATCATGGAGCCGGTACTGGAATGGCACAGTTTGAAAATGTACTTTTTAAGCCTATTAAATCTGGTCCAGCCAGAATAGCAGCACTATTAGCAAAGGATGTTGATTTTATTGACAACGTTCCTCCTTTGAATGTTGGAAAAATGAAAAAAAATCCTACAATCAAATTAAATAGTGGTCCATCTAACCGTGTTATTTATTTACATATGGACCAATTCAGAGAAGATTCACCTCACATCACTGCCATTGGTGGCGGAAAAATTAAAAACCCATTAATGGATGTTAGAGTTAGGAAAGCTTTATCATTAGCAATTAATCGTGACGCAATGGTTGCGAAGGTAATGGAAGGTATAGCTGTTAAAGCAGGCCAATTATTACCTGCAGGTTTTCATGGAGTTTCAACAAAAATGAAACCTGATCCTTATGATCCAGATACTGCAAAAATGCTTTTGAAGGAAGCTGGTTATGGCAATGGTTTTGAAATGACAATTCACGGACCAAATGATAGATACATTAATGATGCTAAAATTGCAGAAGCTTTAGCTCAAATGTTCTCTAGAATTGGTATTAAAGCAAAAGTTGAAACAATGCCAAAAGCTGTCTATTTCAAAAGAGCATCACGTGGTGGTCCTAATAAAAGTCCAGAATTCAGTTTTATGGTTCTTGGTTGGGGGGCTGGTTCCGGAGAAGCTTCATCTCCTTTGAGAGCACTTTTGCATACTTATGATAAGTCTATAGGAATGGGAAGAGCCAATAGAGGAAGACATTCTGATCCTGTTGTCGACAAACTAGTTCAAGAAGCTCTTGGAACCGTTGATTCTGATGCAAGAGGAAAACTTCTTGCTGAAGCAACAGAAGTAGCAGTAGGTAAAAATTATGGTGTTATCCCAATACATTATCAAATGAATACTTGGGCATCTAAATCCGGCTGTAGCTACACTCCTCGAACAGATGAGAGAACTATTGCAACTTACGTAAACTGTAAGTAATTAGAACAATTTAAACCAGAGCATAACTGCTCTGGTTTTTTTTAATTTAATGATGAAAACATGACCCCTTTTATATTTACAAGATTAGCCCAGAGTGTGCTCGTATTATTTATAATGTCACTCTTGGTATTTGGGGGGGTTAATCTAGTTGGGGATCCAGTTGAAATGCTGATTAACCCCGAAGCTGACCAAGCCGAAGTAGAAAGAGTTATAAGAGAGTTAGGATTAGATAGACCTGTTACAGAACAATATTGGTATTTCTTAGTAAATGCTTTTAAAGGGGATCTTGGAGATTCATTTATTTTTGGTGAACCAGCATTGAAACTGATTATTCAAAGAATGCCGGCGACACTAGAATTAGCATTATTTTCTCTTTTTATTTCACTTATCATAGCAATACCTCTTGGTATCTATGCAGGCTATAAGCCAGAGAGTAAAACTAGCAAAATAATAATGGGTGGTTCAATTTTAGGTTTTTCAATGCCAACATTTTGGGTAGGTATTATCTTTATTATGATTTTTGCAGTCCATCTTGGATGGTTACCATCAACTGGAAGAGGTGAAATTGGTACTTTTTTAGGGATTAATAGCTCTTTATTTACCTTAAATGGGTTGTCACACGTTTTTCTACCTGCTTTGAATTTAGCATTATTTAAAATTTCATCGGTGATCCGCTTAACTAGAGCTGGAACAAGAGAAATAATTCTTCAAGATTATATTACTTTTGCTCGATCAAAAGGTTTGTCTGAAAAAAGAATAGTTTTAGTACATATACTAAAGAATATTCTAATTCCCATTGTAACAGTCGTTGGACTTGAATTTGGATCACTAATCGCATTTTCAACTGTTACTGAAACAGTATTTGCGTGGCCTGGAATGGGTAAACTAATCATTGACTCAATTTATAATCTAGATAGACCAGTTATTGTCGCTTATCTGATGATCATTGTAACATTTTTTGTTTTTTTAAACCTTATTGTCGATATTCTTTATACATTTTTAGACCCTAGAGTGAGAATTAAAGGTGACAGTCAATGAACCCCAAAATAAAAAAAATCAAAGAGTTTTGGAAAGATTTTTCATCCAATAAAGTTGCTGTAGTATCTTTAATAGTTTTTATGTTAATTTTATTTGTTGCTGTTTTTGCACCTTTAGTATCACCAACTGACCCATATGATCTAAATACTGTAAGTATAATGAACAGTAGGCTAGCCCCTTTTTCAGAAGACTTTTCTGGGAATTATTTTTTACTTGGCACCGACGGAGCTGGAAGAGATATGGTTTCTGCTATATTTTATGGTTTACGTGTTAGTCTAGGCGTTGGTGTGCTTTCAGGCATTTTTGCTCTTATTATTGGATCTTTTTTTGGAATTTCAGCAGCTTTTTTTGGAGGAAAATACGAATCTGTAGTTATGAGGATAGTTGATATTCAACTAAGTTTTCCCTCAATTTTAGTTGCTCTGATAATTCTAGCTGCTTTTGGAAAAGGAGTTGAAAAAACTATTATTGCATTAATTTTAGTCCAATGGGCCTATTATGCAAGAACTGCTCGTTCGAGTGCTTTAGTAGAGTTAAATAAAGAATATGTTGATGCAGCGAGATGTTTGGCTTTTAGTAATACCAGGATCATGTTTAAACATATTCTACCAAATTGTATGGCACCGCTAATTGTTGTTGGTACTCTTCAAACAGCTCATGCTATTTCATTGGAAGCAACGCTAAGTTTTCTTGGGCTCGGATTACCTATTACAGAGCCTTCTTTAGGTCTTCTTATTGGCAATGGATTTGAATATATGTATAGCGGTGATTATTGGATTAGCATCTTTCCCGGTGTGGCGCTACTCATTACCGTTGCTTCCATAAACTTAGTTGGAGACCATTTAAGAGATATGTTTAATCCTCGACTTCATTAAAAAATAAATAATTGTTTAATCTTCAATTCTGTATGCTAGCCTAACAGCCGTTTTACCTTTGAATAACCTTTTAGTAGGCATTATTAAAATTGTTTCGTCATATGGAGCATAAACAAATTCCTGGTCATCTTTACCAATAACAGTCCCTTTTTTTAGAACTTCAAAGCCTTGCCAGTCACTAGAAAATTTAAATTTATCTGTCTTTATAGTGATAATTTCTCCTACCCGATAAACCTCTTTTTGAAATTTTTTAGGCTTTAGTTCATTTAGAAACTCTTCACCAAATTTTTTATCCATAGTGCTTGTGCTTCTAAGAAATCTTATCAGAGTTTCAATTGCTATTCTTTCAGACAGTTTTTCCCAATGTTGACCACATTCAACTAGGAGTGCATTTTTATTACTCTCTTTTCTTGAGAAGTCCAAGTAATCTCTCATTCTCATACCCTCTTTATGGCCTGTGTCAGAAATAATAGGCATGCTCATTCCAACAGATTTAGCAAAGTTAATACCTTTTTCTAATGTACCCGCCATCATAAGTGGAACACATGGTTTTTGCATTGAGTGAATATCTAATAAATAATCAGCTTGTGATACTATGCTCTTGACTTCATTAGCTCTAAAAAATTCACTAGTCTTTTTTCTGGTAGTATCTTCCAAGACACCATCTGCCCATAATCTGTTAAAATCTTCATCAACCCATCTAGTTCTATTTGGATTTTTGGGATCAAAAGCAAAATAAGCTTCAACATTCATGAAACCTAGAGTTAATTTACCTGATTTAGGTCTAAAATTATTTTTTAAAAACCAATCTAAAGCAATAGCTCCACAAGGCTCATTCCCATGTACTATTGAAGATATAAAAACATGAGGACCACTCATACCGCTATCAAGTGATAATATATAATCGACTCCTGTATTAGTTTTTTTATAACTTGATATGTCAGGAGCAGTTAATTCTACCGGGAACTCATTAGCATAATCTAGTCTTGGGTCATTCATAATTCTTGTCTCTAAATTACATTGTTAATTAATCATTCCTTCAAACGGTTTAACAAAATGCTCTTCACTCAATTTTACCATTTCTATTTTTTCAGGCTCATAACCATGTGGTTTTAAAAGACTAGGAATTTCGTCGCTCATCAAATTTAACTTTGTTTTTCTTTTACTGGGATCTGCTATTGGCACTGCAGCCATTAACTTTTTTGTATATGGGTGTTGCGGATTTTCAAAAATTTCACTTCTTAGACCAATTTCAACTATCTCACCTAGATACATTACACCTATTCTATGACTAACTCTTTCAACTACTGCCATATCATGACTTATAAAGAGGTAAGACAGGCCAAATTCTTCTTGAAGTTCCATCATTAAGTTAACTACTTGTGCTTGAATGGAGACATCTAGGGCGGAAACAGCTTCATCAGCAATAATTAATTTTGGTTCTAAAGCAAGTGCTCTTGCAATCCCAATTCTCTGCCTCTGCCCCCCCGAAAGTTCGTGTGGAAATCTCAAGGCATATTGTTCGTTCAATCCTACACGATTTAACAATTGCATAACTTTTTCAGTTGATCCTAATTTTTCATCTAATCCATGTACTAAAATAGGTTCAGCTATTATCTGTCCAACTGTCATACGAGGATTCAAAGATGCAAAAGGATCTTGAAATATCATTTGCATTTGTTTTCTGTATTGAATCATCTCTTTATTATTTAAGTTGGTTAATTCTACCCCCTCAAAAACAACACTCCCTCTTGTTGGTGATGTTAAACCTATAATACTTCTTCCAGTTGTAGATTTTCCACATCCACTTTCACCAACCAGCCCAAAAGTTTCTCCAGGTTGCAAACTAAGATCAATATTTTCAACAGCATGAATATTACCTTTTTTTGTTCCAAAATCCTGTTTTATAGAAAACCTTGTTGTTAATCCTCTAACCTGAAGTAACGGATTGGAAACTCGATTTACAGTATCTTTTATTTCAATTATTTTATTTTGAGTTGTTGTTTTTAATTGCTGATTGTCTGATGAATTTATATCTACATTCATAAATTTTGCGGGTAGTAACTTACCTTTCATACTTCCTAATTTTGGAACGGCTGCAAGCAATGATTTTGTATAAGGATGTTGTGGATTATTGAAAATTTCTAAAGCAGATCCTTCTTCAACTTTTTTTCCAGCAAACATTACAACAACCCTATCAGCAATTTCTGCAACCACTCCCATATCATGAGTAATAAAAATTACCGACATTCCTATATCACGTTGTAACAATTTAATTAAATCTAGTATTTGAGCCTGTATTGTAACATCAAGCGCAGTTGTGGGTTCGTCAGCAATTAGTAAAGAAGGTTTACAACTTAATGCCATAGCTATCATGACTCTTTGTCTCATACCCCCTGAGAGCTCATGCGGATATTGGTTTAATCTCTTTTCAGGCTCAGGTATTCTAACTAACTTCAACATTTCTAATGCTATTTCGAGAGCTTCCGCCCTAGTTTTTCCCTGATGCTTTAAAATTGTTTCTGTCATTTGCATTCGTATTGTGAATACTGGATTTAACGATGTCATGGGTTCTTGAAAAATCATAGAAACATCGTTACCTCTAATATCTTTCATTATATCTTGGCTCTGTTGAGCTAAATCTAGATTTATTTTATTTTTAGTTTCTAGATTAATTTCTCCTGAAATTATGTTTCCACCTGAAAAATCAACAAGTCTCATTAGTGATAATGCAGTTACAGATTTACCTGAACCAGATTCGCCAACAATAGCAATTGTTTCTCCTTTTTTGATATCGAATGATACTCCATCAACAGCTTTAACCACTTGATCTTTTAAATTAAAATGAACTCTAAGATCTTTTACTTCTATTACAGGTAAGGAGTTATTTTTTTTACTTTGTAAACCTGACTCATTCATAAGTAACCCTCATCAATTTCTTTTTTTATTTTATTAATTAGTTTTTCTAAATCTTTTTTTAAAATTTTGAAGTTGTCTGTTTTTTTTCTTGTTTCTTCATTCATATATAATTTTCTATTTACCTCAATTTGAACTGAATTCTTATTTTGCAAAGGATCACTATATGCTTTTACAAGCTCCATACCTTTATATGGATAATTGATATCTACAGAGTAGTTTAAACCCCTCAAAAAATCTACAATTAGGTCTGTAAACTTTCTATGACAAGATGTTCCTTCTCTATCTCCTATTACAAAGTCTGGTCTTGTTGTGCCCTGTGATTGATCTGACATTGCTGTAGCTTGATTTTGCATGGAGTGAGCATTTACGTGGTAAAACTTACCATAATTTTTATAAGTTTCGTTTAGTGTGTGTTTGAGTATTTTATGATATGGTCTATGATATATATTAACTCTATCCATTAATTGTTTTAGTGTAATTTTATCTTTATACATTGGCTCTCCATTTGGAGGAATTTTTATCCAAACTAAACCAATGCCAAGTTCACTTTTAATAGTGGGATTAAATTTTATTTCGCTAATACTGTTATTTTTTTCATTTAAATCTTCAAATATGAAATCGGTTTCTGATCTATTAGGATCAATATATGACCTTGGAAATTTAGCTTCTATAAAAACCCCACCAATAGATGAAACATATTCATATAGCTCATTAACATGAGTATCTTCAGCTTGTCTTAGTTTTGAAGGTTCTGCTTGATGATTGAAATCTAATGGATATTCAGTGCCACTATGAGGAGAATCAATTATTAAAGGAATAGATTGACCTTCATCTCCTTCAACGTTTAGGATCTTATCAGACATTTGAAGCTCCAAATTTTAAAATAATACCTAATTATTGAGTGTATAAAAAATGAATATCAAGCAAAAAATTGAACAAATAACTCCCGCAATGATTGAATGGCGACATAGTATCCACGAGAAACCTGAAGTAGCGTACCAAGAAAAAGATACTTCTGACTTTATCTCAAAGAAGCTAAATGAATTTGGTATAGAAGTGCATCAGGGTATTGGTAAGACTGGTATTGTTGGAATTATTAAAGGTAAAAATAGTAATTCAAAAAAGACAATAGGAATAAGAGCTGATATGGATGCTCTTCCTATGACAGAAAAGACTAATTTACCCTATGCATCCAAAAATGAAGGATCTATGCATGCGTGCGGTCATGATGGTCATTCAACAATGTTATTGGGTGCAGCAAAATACCTTGCAGAAACACGAAATTTTCATGGAACAGTTTATTGCATTTTTCAGCCAGCAGAAG